>Ga0209212_1000566_pt1 | contig 70822 bp, 59 predicted proteins | sample RifGroC2_FD_183996 | JGI IMG/M metagenome (GOLD analysis project Ga0209212, IMG submission 183996) | Groundwater microbial communities from Rifle, Colorado, USA - Groundwater C2 (SPAdes) (version 2) | ecosystem: Environmental > Aquatic > Deep subsurface > Groundwater | place: Rifle, Colorado...
GGAGCGCGCCACGGAGATCACGGTCCGCTTCCAGGAACCCGATGGCCGCGAGACTGAGATCGCGGCCTCCGGCTTCGAAGCGGTCGCCATCCAGCACGAGATGGATCATCTGGACGGCGTGCTGTTTCTGGACCGGATCGTATGCCTGAAAACCGGACTGTTCAGGAGAAAGAATTACCGTTAATGATAAAACCTCCAAGGGGGACAAACATGGCAGAACTGCTCACAAAGGCGGAACAGAAGGAACTGCTCAAGATTGCCCGCGAAACCATCATCACCTTTGTCAACACCGGCAACACCCCACCCCTGGAAGCCGCTTCCCCGGCGCTAAATGCCGAGAATGGCTGCTTCGTGACCATCAAGCAGCAGAAAAAACTGCGCGGCTGCATCGGCAATTTTGTCTCCGATAAGCCGCTCTACCGTCTGGTGCAGGAAATGGCCCTGTCCGCCGCTACCCGCGATCCGCGTTTCTATCCCATGAAGCCAAACGACCTGGCCGATTTCGAACTGGAGATCTCGGTGCTCTCGCCGCTGCACAAAATTGCTTCCGTGGATGAAATCCAGGTCGGACAGCATGGCATCTATATCATCAAGGACAGCTATCAGGGCGTGCTGCTACCTCAGGTTGCAAGCGAATACGGCTGGGATCGGGATACCTTCCTGAAGCACACCTGCCTCAAGGCAGGCCTGTCTGAAAACACCTGGAAGAAAGACTGCGATATCTTCATCTTCAGTGCACAGGTTTTCGGGGGAAAGTAACGGCCAGGGTAAAAAGTCCCCGCTGAACACCCCTGGCACCCCCTCCAAAGCATGGTAAACTCTACACAATGAGCCAGACCATCACCATAGCGCCTGTCACCCGCATCGAAGGGCACGCCAAGATCACCATCCGCCTGGATGAAACCGGACAGGTGGCGCAAGCGCGCCTGCAGGTGCAGGAGTTCCGCGGCTTCGAGGCGTTCTGTGTCGGACGGCCCTTCTGGGAAATGCCTGCCATCACCGCCCGCATCTGCGGTATCTGCCCGGCCAGCCATGCCCTGGCCGCAGCCCTGGCCGGCGACCAAATCCTCGGCATTGCCCCCCCTGATGCAGCACGTAAACTCCGCAAACTGCTCTCCCTGGCCCAGCTGATCCTCAGCCACTCCCTCAGCTTCTTTCACCTGTCTGCACCGGACATCGTCATGGGGCTGGACTGCGACCCGGCCGAGCGCAACATCATCGGCCTGGCCCGGCATTTTCCCGAGTTGATCCGCAAAGGCATCCGCCTGCGCCAGATCGGCCAGGAGATCATCAACCGGACCGGCGGCGGCTACCTGCATCCAGAATACATTGTTGCGGGCGGCATGCGCGAGCAGTTGACCGAGGAGCGGCGCGACACTCTTGCCACGCTGCTCCCGGAAGCGCAGAGACTGGTACTGTTCGCACTTGATGTGTGGCATGAGCATAAAGGGCGATTCATCAAGGAGTTGGGGAACTGCGGAGACTTTTCCAGCCTGTTCCTTGGGCTGGTGGGAGCGGATGGGTGCCTCGACCACACCACTGGCCAATTGCGTTTCGTGGATGCAGACGGAATGGTCGTACATGAGTTTGCGCCTGAAGAGTACGCGGTAGCCATCAGCGAGGTGGAGACCGGCGACAGTTACATGAAAGCGGCCTGTTGCACGCTCAGCGAATCCGGCCTGTATCGCGCCGGGCCGCTGGCAAGACTCAACGTAGCTGATTTCAGCGGCACACCGCTGGCTAGCGGGGAGCGGAAAACATTACTGGCCGGCAAGCCGGCGACAACCGCCAGCCTGGACTATCATCCTGCCCGCTTGATCGAGATGCTGTATGCCGTGGAAAAGATCTCAGAACTGCTGGAGGATCCGGGAATCACAGACCGCCATGTTCTGGTACATGGCAATGTAAGCAGAGCCGGAGGGGTTGGTGTGACCGAGGCGCCGCGGGGAACGTTGATCCACGACTACCAGGTAGATATCCATGGCCTATTGACCAAGGTCAACCTGCTGGTGGCCACCGGCCACAACAGTCGGGCCATGGACCGCACCATCACCGACATCGCCCGCAGACACATCCGGGGCGACAAGCTCGACGAAGGGCTGCTCAACCGGGTAGAGCATGGCATCCGCCTGTATGATCCCTGCCTGTCCTGTGCCACCCATGCCGCTGGAAAGATGGGAATAATGGTAGAATTGCAGGATTGCGAGCGCAGCATCCTTGAGCGCAAGACCGTGTGATCAACCTGCATCACCCAGCACTCGCCGCAGCTCTGCCGACAAAAGGCTCAAGCTGAACGGCTTCTGGATAAACCCATCCAGCCCCAGCCCGATGAAGCGCTCCGAAACCTCCTGCTCGCTGTAACCGCTGGAAAGCAGCACCTTGATATCCGGCCGGATAAGGCGTAGTTCCCTGAAGACAGCGACACCATCCAGGTCGGGCATGACCTGATCCAGCAATACCAAGCCGATCCTGTCGCTATGTCCGCGGAAGACGCGCAATGCTTCTTCTCCGTCGGCCGCCACCAGTGCTTCGAATCCAAGTTCCTCGATCAAGTCAACGCAAACCCCGCGAATCATCTCCTCATCGTCAACAACCAGAATGGTGCCGGCGCTGGTTGCAGATTTAACAGATTCAGCAGCCAAGACAGTGTTCGCCTGTTCCGCCCAGGAAAGTTCGGCAATCGGCAACAACACCCGGATAGTCGTGCCGATTGCAGGTCGGCTCTCCACCAGAAAGGCCCCCTTGTGAGCACGGACAATCCCCTGCACCGCCGACATCCCCAGCCCCCTGCCGGTGAATTTGGTTGTGAAAAACGGATCAAACAACTTGTGCAGCGTCTCCTCATCCATGCCGCAGCCGGTGTCGCTGACTTCCAGCCAGACATAACAGCCCGTCGGCATTTTTTCCTCCAGCCGGCTTCCATCCAGAGTGAGCTGATCAAACTCCTGGACACCGGTTGACAGGATGATAGTGCCGTTAACCTCGCCAATCGCCTCGGAGGCGTTGGTGATCAGATTCATGACCACCTGCTGGATTTGTCCGACGTCGGCCATGACCGGCGGCAAGGCATGGTCGAGCTGCAACCTGAGCTTTATGGCCTTGGGGATGGCCGCTGACAGCATGGCGGCATTCTCCTCCACCAGTTCGGTCAGATTCAACTCCTTGATGATAAAATTACCTTTTCCGGAGTAGGCCAGCATCATGTTGGTCAGCTTGGCGGCTTGCTTGGCCGCATTAACCGCTCGGCCGATGTTATTGCGAGCGGTTGCTTCCTCGGGGAGCTTCATCAAAGCCAGATCAAGGTTGCCAAGGACCGCCAGCAGCAGGTTGTTGAAGTCGTGGGCAATGCCGCCGGACAGGATCCCCAGGCTCTCCAGCTTCTGAGAATGCAGCAGTTGACGTTCCAGACCCAACCGGCTTTCCTCGGAGTTTTTGCGGTCGGTTATGTCGCGGGCAATACCCAGCACGCCGACCAGCATACCATCGGAATCATACATCGGCGTCTTGATGGTATCCAGCAAGGCATGGTGGCCGTCATCGGCGAAGGTGATCCATTCCTCGTTGCTGGTGGGCTTCCCCGCAGCCATGGCCTTGCGGTCATGCTCACGGAAGAAATCGGCCAGTTCCCGGTCTACGAAGTCATAGTCGGTCTTGCCGACAATCTCCGCTTCCCTGGCGCCGAAAAAACGCTCGAAAATTGTGTTGCAGAACAGATAAACTCCATCGACATCTTTCAGCCAGATCAGGTCGGGGAGAATTTGCACGAGGGTACGCAGGCGGACTTCATTCTCTGCCAGCAGCCGTGTCATCAGCTTTCGCTCGGTAATGTCCGTAATAAACCCTACCAGGGCCCGCAAGCTGCCATCCTGATTTTCAAGCCGTCTTCCCGACAGATAACCCCAGAAATCTGTGCCGTCCTTACGAATGTAGCGCCGCTCCGTTGTGACTGACTTGATTGCACCCAGGATCAGTTGCTGCATCAGCCCGTCGCCAGATATTTTTTCCGACATATGCAGATGGTCGGGATAGGCGCTACCGATCACTTCGTCATGCGACATGCCAAACATCTCGGCCATGCGCCTGTTTGAGAATATTATCACCCCCTGCGGGTTTACCAGGATGATCCCGGATTCGGAGGTCTCGAAGATGATCCGCATCTGTTCTTCGCTATCTCTGAGCGCTTCTTCCGACTTTTGGCGTTCGGAAATATCCCTGACAAAGGCACAGTTATACTCCCTGTCATTGAAGCGGATAAAATTTGCCGAGATCTCGACCGGCAGTATTTTCCCGTCCTTTGCACGCTGGCTTGATTCAAAAAACAGCGAGCCGTGCGTCTTGAGTTGCTCCCAGTGCTGCGGCCACACCTTGGCGTCATACAGTATATCTATATCAGCGACCTTCAGCTTGAGCAGCTCGTCACTTGTATAGCCTAATGATCGGCAGGCGGCTTCGTTTGCCTCAATAATCGATGCATCGGACGTAATCCAAAACACCGAATCTGCTGCATGTTTCATTGCAAAACTGGCCAGATGCAAGGACTCTTCTGTTTGTTTCAGCTCTGCCGTGCGTTTATTAACAGCTTTATTGAGTGTGCGGTTCCAGATCAGGAGCACCAGCACCAGCAGACAAAATGCGCCGGCACCGGCAACTATTGATCCGACAGGGATCTTATCTCCAAGGGATGAGCCGTGCCATCTCTGATCGATGTCCTTCAACTCCTCCGGTGTGATCCGGCTAAAGCCATCTTCCAGGGTCTTCAGCAGCTGTCCATTCCCTTTTTTGACTGCCCGGTGTAAATGGCCTGCATATAGCGGGGCAGACTGCTTATAGTGTTCAAGTATGCCGAGCTTGTGAAGAAAATATAGGGCTGAAGGCTTGTCTACAACGAAGACGGTTACTTTATGTTCTTTGGCGGCCAGGATAACCGTCTCATAGCTGTTGAAGAGCAGCAGATTTTCAACACCGTGACGCTTAAGGAAATCGACGGCGGCATCACCCGTCTTGGCGGCCACTACAAACCCTTTCAACGAGGCGGCGTCAGTGATGCCGGAGACCTCTTTATCGAAAAAAACAGGGACTTCAATCTTCTGGTAGGGTTTTGTAAAATCCAGCCAACCAGAGCGCTCCCCGGTTTGGAAGACCGTGTCGATGACATCGAACTCACCGTTCTTCATGCTGCTGATGGCCTGGCCCCAATCCATGGCAATGATATCGGCCTTGATGCCGGTCTTTTGTTCCCACAGTTTCCACTGATCGATCAGGATGCCCTGCAACACGCCACTTCCGTCCTGGAATACAAATGGCGGGTAGTTGTTGTCCATCACGACCTTGATGGACTTGGGATGGCTTTCGGCAAAGGCAGGTGAAACGCCGCATAAACAGTAGCAAATAATTAAAATACGTATTAAACCATAGAAGGTCATGGACTCACCTGGGAAATGTGTTTAACTTATAGATGTTATGGATGGATCGCATGGATGCGTACCGGAAACCGGATTGTATATCTTCTGGTATTTCCTTACCAGTCTGGTGTACTATCAAAAAAATGTCAACCCGTTTTCAATAATATTTCAGCAGGTTATCTCTTAGATTGCCATAATGTACACATTCAAGCTTACAAGCGAATATACCCCGCGCGGCGACCAGCCCCAGGCCATCGAAGAGCTGGTGGCCGGAATCGAACGGGGCGACAAGCACCAGGTTTTGCTGGGCGTGACCGGAAGCGGCAAGACCTTCACCGTGGCCAACGTGATCGCCGCAACCTCCCGTCCGGCACTGGTGCTGGCCCCCAACAAGACCCTGGCGGCCCAGCTGTACGGCGAATTCAAGGAGCTGTTCCCGGATAACGCCGTGGAGTATTTCGTCTCCTACTACGATTACTACCAGCCGGAGGCCTACCTCCCCACCAGCGACACCTTCATCGAAAAAGACTCCTCGGTCAACGACGAGATCGACAAGATGCGCCATTCAGCCACCCGCAGCCTGCTGACCCGGCGCGACGTGATTATCGTGGCCTCGGTGTCCTGCATCTACGGCATTGGTTCGCCCGAGGCCTATGCCAGCCTGCACATCTTCTTCCATCAAGGGGAGGACTTTGGCCGCGACACCCTGCTGAAAAAGCTGGTGGAGATACAGTATGAACGCAACGACATGGATTTTCACCGCGGCACCTTCCGGGTGCGCGGGGATGTGGTCGAGGTGTTCCCAGCCTATGACAGCGACAAGGCGCTCAGGATCGAGTTTTTCGGCGACGAGATCGAGGCCATCAGCGAGATCGACCCGCTGCGGGGCGTCGTGCTGCAGCGACTGCCAAAATGCGCCATCTACCCGGCATCGCATTACGTTTCAACCCGCGAGACATTGGACCGGGCCGTAGCACAGATTCGCCTGGATCTGGAGGAGCGCATCCGTTATTTCAGGTCACAAAACATGCTCTTGGAGGCGCAACGCATCGAGCAGCGCACCTACTTCGACATCGAGATGATGGAGGAGATGGGCTTCTGCCAAGGGATTGAGAATTATTCGCGCTACTTCGACAACCGCCAGCCCAATGAACCGCCCTATACCCTGATCGATTATTTCCCGGAAGACTTTGTGCTCTTCGTGGACGAGTCCCATATCAGCATCCCCCAGGTGGGTGGTATGTACCGCGGCGACCGCAGCCGCAAGGAAACCCTGGTCAACTACGGTTTCCGCCTGCCGGCCGCCCTTGACAACCGGCCGCTAAACTTCCAGGAGTTCGAGGCCCGCATCAGGCAGGCGGTCTACGTCTCGGCCACCCCTTCCGACTTCGAGCTGGAAAGGAGTGGTGGTGTATTTGTGGAGCAGGTTATCCGCCCCACCGGCCTGGTGGACCCGATCATTGAGGTAAGAGCGGCAACTGCTACCCCTCACCCCAGCCCTCTCCCGAAGGGCAAGGTGGCAAAAGAAACCCTCGCCCTTAGGGAGAGGGTGGCCATTCCCTCACCCCATCCCTCTCCCGAAGGGAGAGGGCAAAGTGTACTCTCCCCCACTGGGGGAGAGATAGAGAGAGGGTTGGGCCGGGTGAGGGGAGATTTTGGCCAGGTGGACGACCTGCTGCATGAGGTGCGCGAGACCGTGGCCCGTGGCGAGCGGGTGCTGGTGACGACCCTCACCAAGCGCATGGCCGAGGAATTGACCAACTACTACCGCGAGCTTGGGGTTCGCGTCAGATACCTCCATTCGGATATCGTCACCATCGAGCGCATGCAGATCCTGCGCGACCTGCGGCTGGGCGAGTTCGACGTGCTGGTGGGGATCAACCTTCTGCGAGAGGGACTGGACCTGCCGGAGGTCTCGCTGGTGGCCATCCTGGATGCCGACAAGGAAGGCTTCCTGCGCTCGGCTCGTTCCCTGATCCAGACCTGCGGCCGAGCCGCCCGCAACATCAACGGTCGGGTGCTGATGTACGGCGACAACGTGACCCGCTCCATGCAGGCCTGCATCGACGAAACCCAGCGGCGCCGGGCCAAGCAGCTGGTCTACAACCAAGAGCACGGCATCACCCCGGAGACGGTCAAGAAGGGGATGCGCACCATTCTCGGCTCCATCGAGGAGCAGGACTACTACACCCCGCCCGGTAGCGTGGGAGAAACGCCCGAGGAGTACGGTGTGGCGCTCAAGGACATCCCGAAACTGGTCAAGAAGCTGCGCAAGGAGATGCTGGCAGCGGCCAAGGAGCTGGATTTCGAGCGGGCAGCGGAATTTCGGGACAAGGTCAAGAAACTGGAGGCGATGGAGTTGGCGTTGCGCTAGAATTGTATTCACGGAATAAAAAAAAAGGGGCGGCACAAATTGTGTCACCCCTTCATTATTGACATCCAAAACCGCAGACTGTTACTTGTGGCACTCTTTGCAGGAAGTCGGACCTTTTTTCATGTCTACGTGGCAACCTTTGCAGGTCTTATGAGCAACATCTTTGCCGAAACCTTCGATCTTGCCGCCTTCAGCTTTTGCGTGACATTTCGTGCAATCCTTCAGCAATTCCGTATGTGCCTTGTGGTTGAACTTGACGCCCTTTTTCATCTCGATCACATCGCCGGCAAATGCGGTTCCGGCAAAGGCAACGAGGGCAAGCATGGTAATCATAGTTTTTTTCATCTGTTAATCTCCTTTGGATATTTTTTGTTGTACCTGAACAGCTTTCTAACCAGTTTTTCTTTTTCACTTGTCGTGCCAACCAACAACAACTCCACAACCATTTGATTTATAGCCTTTTCAATATTCCAGACAACCCCCTCTTCTATTTTTTTGTGCCGCAAATGAGGCAATCAACCCTTCTTTTAAGTTAAGTGCTAAATAACTAAAAAATAAACATAAAACATATTCAATACAAACTACTTCCTGTTGATTCGTTCAGGCCAAAGGCGACTTCCACCAGAGACTAAAAACCTTGCCATGCAGCATCATTCATGTAAAATTCCCGCATGCAATGAATCAAACCCGATGGAGGAAAGAATATCATGGAAAAACTCAATAACAAGCGCGGCTTCACCCTGATCGAAATCATGGTGGTTATTGTCATTCTGGCGCTGCTGGCGGCCCTGGTCGGTCCCAAACTGATGGGGCGCACCGATGATGCCAAGATTGGTACAACCAAGACCCAGATAAAACAACTGGAAACTGCCATAAAGCTTTATAAACTGGACAACGGCTCCTACCCGAGCACTGAGCAGGGGCTGAATGCACTGGTGGCTAAACCGACGGTCGGCGTTATTCCCAAGAATTATAAAGAGGGTGGTTACCTGGAATCCAAGCAGGTACCTAAAGACGGCTGGGGTAACGAGTTAATATATGTATCGCCCGGCGAGCATGGCGACTATGACCTGTCATCTTACGGTGCCGACGGCGTCAAGGGAGGAGAGGGCAAGAACAGCGACATTGTCAGCTGGGATCTAAAATAGACATTATTCAGTTGTGTTTTTTGATTTCTGCGCTATAGTACCTCTTCTAACTCATTATTTTTACTATGAATAAACGTTTTTAGCCTGTGTAAATCCTGAAAACGTTATTACCTTAGAGGAGGCAGAACAATGACGCAGAAGTTTGTGTATTTTTTTGGCAACGGCCAGGCAGAGGGCCGGGCTGACATGAAGAATCTATTGGGCGGCAAGGGCGCCAACCTGGCCGAAATGACCAGTATCGGCCTCCCGGTCCCACCTGGCTTCACCATCTCCACCGAGGTCTGTACCGAGTTTTACAAGAACAACAACCAGTATCCCGCATCCCTGGCCGCCGAAGTGTCCGCCAACCTGAAACAGGTTGAGGAACTCATGGGCAGAAAATTTGGCGACCCACACAATCCCCTGCTCGTCTCCGTCCGTTCCGGTGCCCGCGCATCCATGCCGGGCATGATGGACACCGTCCTCAACCTGGGCCTTAACGATATCACCGTGCAGGGCATCATTGCCCAGAGTGGTGACGAGCGTTTTGCCTATGACGCCTATCGTCGTTTCGTACAGATGTATGCTGACGTGGTCATGGGATTGGAAAAGGAGGTGCTTGACCATCTGCTGGAACAGAAGAAGGAAGAGCGTGGCGTCCATCTGGATACCGATCTGAACGCCGCCGACTGGAAGGAACTGGTCGCCGCTTTCAAGGCCAAGGTCAAGGACGTGCTGGACGAAGACTTCCCCGAAGACCCCCAGGAGCAACTGTGGGGCGCGATCGGTGCTGTCTTCGGCTCCTGGATGAACCAGCGCGCCATCACCTACCGCAGACTTAACAACATCCCGGCCGAGTGGGGTACCGCCGTCAACGTCCAATCCATGGTATACGGCAACATGGGCAGCGATTGCGCCACCGGCGTGGCCTTTACCCGTGACCCATCCACCGGCGAGAACTACTTCTTCGGCGAATTCCTGGTCAATGCGCAGGGCGAGGATGTGGTGGCCGGCATCCGTACCCCCCAGCCGATCAACCGCGTCAAGGACAAGGACGGCAAACTCCCTTCCATGGAAGAGGTCATGCCCGAATGCTACAAGCAACTGGCCCAGATTCGGGATATTCTGGAGAAACATTATAAGGACATGCAGGATATCGAGTTCACCATTGAATCGGGTAAACTCTTCATGTTGCAGACCCGTACCGGCAAACGCACCGCGCCGGCAGCCATCAGGATCGCCGTCGATATGGTCAAGGAAGGCCTGATTAACGAGAAGATGGCGGTCAAGCGCGTGGCTCCCAGCCAGCTCGACCAGTTGCTGCACCCCTCGCTCGACCCCAAGGCCGAGAAGAAGATCATCGCCAAAGGGCTGCCGGCCTCGCCCGGCGCCGTCTCCGGTGAGGTGGTCTTCAGCGCCGACGAAGCCGAGGCCGAGGCCAAATACGGCAAGAAGGTCATTCTGGTGCGCATCGAGACCTCGCCCGAGGACATCCATGGCATGCACGCAGCTCAGGGCATCCTCACCGCACGGGGCGGCATGACCTCCCATGCGGCGGTTGTGGCGCGCGGCATGGGTAAATGCTGCGTGGCGGGCTGCGGCGAGATCAAGGTCGATTATACAGGTCAATGCTTCACTGCCCGCAATGGGCTGGTGGTTAAAAAGGGCGACATGATCACCCTGGATGGCTCTGCCGGTGAGGTAATGCTGGGGGCTGTACCGACCGTGCCGCCCCAAATGACCGGTGATTTCGGCACCCTGATGGGCTGGGTGGACCAGTTCCGCACCTTGAAGGTGCGCGCCAATTCCGACACACCGCATGACTCCAAGGTGGCCCGCGAATTCGGGGCCGAAGGGATCGGCCTGTGCCGCACCGAGCATATGTTCTTTGATGCCGAGCGCATCGCGGCTGTGCGGGAGATGATCCTGTCCGAGGAGTTGGAAGGGCGCGAACTGGCGCTGGCCAAGATCCTGCCCATGCAGCGCGGCGACTTTACCGGCATATTCCGCGAAATGAAGGGGCTGCCGGTCACCATCCGCCTGCTGGACCCACCGTTGCACGAGTTCCTGCCCCAGGAAGACAAGGATATCGAGGAACTCTCCAGAACCATGAAGGTTCCGGTCAATACCCTCAAGCACAAGGTGGAAAGTCTGCACGAATTCAACCCGATGCTGGGTCACCGTGGCTGCCGACTGGGTATTACCTACCCCGAGATATACAACATGCAGGTGCGGGCCATCATGGAGGCAGCCTGCGGCCTGGTAAAAAACGAGGGCTACACCATCGTGCCCGAAATCATGATTCCGCTGATTGCTACGGTTAAGGAACTGCAAGTGCTCAAGCTGAATGCCGTGGCAATCTGTGAGGAGGTCATCGCGCTGTACGGCGTTCAGGTTGAATACCTGATCGGCACCATGATTGAACTGCCCCGCGCCGCCCTGACCGCCGACCAGATTGCAAATGAAGCGGAATTTTTCTCCTTCGGGACCAACGACCTGACCCAGACGACCTTTGGCTTGTCCCGCGACGATGCCGGCACATTCCTGCCGTTCTACGTGGAAAATGGCATCCTGCCGGAGGATCCCTTCGTGTCGCTGGATCAGGAGGGTGTCGGCCAACTGGTGAAGCTCGCTTGCGAGAAGGGGCGCACAACCCGTCCGAACATCAAGCTCGGCATCTGTGGCGAACATGGCGGCGATCCGGCCTCCGTCATCTTCTGTCACAACATCGGGCTGGATTATGTCTCCTGCTCACCTTTCCGGGTACCCATCGCCCGCCTGGCAGCGGCCCACGCCGCGTTGGGGTAGCTGGTAACTTTCTCATGTAGCGCACAAAAAAAGGATGGGCCGCTTACGGTCCATCCTTTTTTAATTGCTTACTTTAAAATACAAAGCCAAGGAAAGCTACCGTCCCGCCACAGTCTCCTGTGCCAGCTTAATTCGTAGAAGAGTCTCTTCAATCCCCAGAGTTACTATGATCTCGCCGATCCCGGGTGCCTGGGTACCGCCAGACAGGGCAATCCGCACCGGCTGACCGACCTGGGGCATCTTCCACCCCTTGTCTGTGCAGATTTCCTTAAAAATGGCATCAAACTCGGCAGCTGTAACAGCTGCGGATGTTGCCAATTTATCAGCAACCGCCCCATATACCGCCTGCAGGTGTTCTTTATCAAATTTTGCCAGGGCAGTTTCATCATAAGATTCAGGAGCCCGGTAGTAAAACAATGCCCCCTCTGCCATTTCAATCATGGTTCGAGCCCGCTCCTGGAGGGTCTTTACCACCGTCGGCAGATCCGGACCGCCAATCTGCGGATCAATCCCACGCTCCGCCAGGAAGGGGAGTAACAGTCCGGCCAGACGTTGCGGATCGCCAGCCTTGATGTAATGTGCATTCAACCAGAGGAGCTTTTCCGGATTAAAGACGCCGGCTGAGCGCCCAACATTGCCAATGTCAAATTTTTGAACCATCTCCTCACGGCTGAAGATCTCGTCGTCACCGTGGCTCCACCCCAGACGAACCAGGTAATTGACCAGGGCCTCCGGCAGAAAGCCCATATCGCGGTAGGCGATCACGCTGGTGGCGCCGTGACGCTTGGAAAGCCGTGTCTTGTCTGCCCCCAGGATCATGGGCACATGGGCAAACCTCGGCACCGGGAAGCCGAGTGCCTCATATAGCTGAATCTGGCGCGGGGTGTTGTTGACATGGTCGTCACCGCGGATAACAGTCGTGATGCGCATAATGACATCGTCGATGACCACGCAGAAGTTGTAGGTGGGGGTGCCGTCGCTACGCTGGATGATCAGGTCGTCCAACTCTTCGTTGGGAAAGGTGATGACGCCCTTGACCAGATCGTCAAAGGAGGTGCTGCCTTCCTGGGGTGCGCGGAAACGAATCACAAAAGGCTTGTCAGCCGGATGATCTGTCCGCTGGCGGCAGGTGCCGTCATACTTGGGCTTGCGCCCTTCCTTCATGGCCATCTCGCGCCTGGCCTCCAGTTCCTCGGCTGAACAGTAGCATTTGTAGGCCTTGCCCGAATCCAGCAGCTTCTGGATGTATTCCTTGTACAGCGGAAAGTTGGACGACTGGTAGAACGGCCCCTCGTCCCAATCCAGCCCCAACCATTCCATCCCCTGCAGGATGGCATCCACTGATTCCTGGGTCGAGCGTTCCACGTCCGTGTCCTCGATGCGCAGAATAAAGGTGCCTCCCTGCTTTCTGGCAAGAAGCCAATTGAACAGCGCGGTGCGGGCACCGCCGACATGCAGGTAGCCGGTGGGACTAGGGGCAAAACGAACGCGAAGATCGGACATATATATAGTTCTCCTTTTTGTACTCATACATTAAGTTCTGCATCCCTGCCATGTGCCACGCCTTGTCAATTCTTTGACAATGGTAAACCACATCTGATTGTTTTTCAATCCCCATTCAGGAGCAACCCTTATGGCAAGGGGCGCAGATCCATAAAGCCGCTGGATGGTAATACGCGCCGGTATCCGCTCCAGGAAGTCGGACGCAGTAGCAACGTATTCCTCCAGCGAAAGCGGCACGAATTCGCCACGCCGGTACATCTGCGCCAGTTCAGTACCCTCCACGGCGTGCAACTGATGCAATTTGACCGAGTTTACCGGCAGGGAGGCCATCAGGTCGGCCGTTTTCAAAAATTCGCCCCGCGTCTCTCCGGGAAAACCATAAATCAGGTGAGCGCAGATGTCAAAGTTCCGACTCTCGGCCCGTTTGACGGCAGCTACAAAATCCCCCAAGGTATGCCCGCGATTAATGCTGGTCAAAATGGTATCGTCCATGGACTGCAGCCCCAACTCCAGGCAGACGTAGCGCGTCCTTGCGATTTCAGTCAAGAGCTCCAGCGCTTCGTCTGAGAGTGCATCGGGACGGGTACCGACCGAGATGCCCAGTACATCGGGATGGTCAAGGGCGCGGCGATAAAGTTCGGCCAAGGTCTGCACCGAGCCGTAGGTATTGGTGTATTTCTGGAAATAGATGATGAATTTTTCTGATCCAAGCCGTACCCGGTGATAGGCCATACCGTGCGCCATCTGCTCTTCGAGCGGAATAACCGGCTGGGTATCCTTGGGCGAGAAGGAGCTGTTGTTGCAGTAGATGCAACCACCGGTGCCCTTGCTTCCGTCGCGGTTGGGGCAGGTAAAACCGGCGTCCACATTGACCTTGCTGACCCGACAGCCGAAACGGCGCCGCAGGTAGTGGCCATAGGAATGGATGCGTAATTCCGGATGGATGTTTATGTCAGGGGTTGATGGCATGCTGTTCTATCGTTTGGAGCAGGGAGGCTGCCTCTAATTTGGGGTCAGCGGCCGCGATGACGGCCGATATCAGGGCGATGCCATGGGCCTTGGCCGCCATGACCTCGGAGATGTTTTCCAGCTTGACCCCGCCCAGGGCAAAGACCGGGATGGCCAGGGCCATACTGGCCGAATGGAGCAGATCAACACCGAGCGGCTCACCGTAGGCCGCCTTGGAAGGGGTAAAAAAAACCGGACCGAAGGTAACGAAGTCGGCGCCGTCGGCAGCCGCTTGAGCGGCTTCATTCATGCCATGGGCGGAGTATCCGATCAGGCCATGCGGACCCAGACCCAGCATGCTGCGTGCCGCGGAAACCGGCAGGCTGGCAGCGCCAAGATGCACCCCATCGGCATCAACTGCCAGGGCGATATCCAGGCGATCGTTTATCAGGAGCCGGGCGCCATACTCGCGGGTAATCCGCCTCAGTTCCTCGGCCAATATAAACAGCTCGCGACCGGTCAGATCCTTCTCCCGCAACTGTACCGCCCGGACGCCACCGTCCAGAGCCTGGCGCACAACTGATACCAATGAGCGGCCCATGGTCTGGCGCCGGTCGGTAATCAGGTAAAGTGAAAAATCCACCACGGCCTTATCCCGCCAGTTTCCCGAGGGGAGGAGGGGCATCAGGCCAGCAGCCCCTCAATTGGGCTGGATGCGTTGGCATAAAGCTTGCGGGGGATACGCCCGGCCTTGTAGGAAAGGCGACCGGCTATGACCGCCAGCTTCATTGCCTCGGCCATGGCAATCGGATCCTGGGCGCCGGCAATGGCGGTATTCATCAGCACGCCGTGACAGCCCAACTCCATGGCAATGGCCGCGTCCGAGGCACAGCCCACCCCGGCATCCACTATGACCGGCACCTTGATGTTCTCGAGAATGATCTTGATGTTGTAGGGATTGCGGATGCCAAGACCGCTGCCGATGGGCGCACCAAGCGGCATGACTGCCGCACAGCCGATATCCTCCAGCTTTCTGCACACAGTTACATCGTCACTGCAGTAGGGCAGCACGGTAAAGCCCTCCGCCACCAGGATCTTGGCTGCCTTGAGCAGCTCTTCGTTGTCCGGGAAGAGCGTCTTCTCATCACCCAGAACTTCGAGTTTGACAAAATCCGACAAGCCTGCCTCGCGCGCCAGGCGACAGGTGCGCACGGCATCGTCGGCCGTATAGCACCCAGCCGTGTTGGGGAGCAGGGTATATTTTTTCAGGTCGATGTGGTCCAGCAGCGATTCTTTGTTGCGGTCGGAGATATTGACCCGTCGCACAGCCACGGTGATGATCTCGGCGCCGGAAACCTCCAAAGCACGCACCATCTGTTGAAAATCCGCATACTTGCCGGTCCCTACCATCAGACGCGATGAAAACTCGCGTCCGGCAATTATCAATTTATCGTTTTCGAGTGCCATATGGATTTACTCCTTTAGTGTTTATCAGGGTTGGTTATCCACCACCCACAAAATGGACGATCTCGATCCTGTCTTCCGTGGCAAGTGTATGAGAGTCATAGGCCGACTTCGGAACTATTTCAAGGTTTACCTCTACCGCCACCCGTTCGCGCCCTATCTGCAACTGTTCCAGCAAATCCGCAATCGTACTGCCCTCTTTGATCTCGGCAGGAGTGCCGTTCAACAAGACCTGCATATCTGCCTCCATAACCCTGATGGTCGGGATAAAAACGGAAAAAGCCGCAGAAGCGGCTTGTGAATGTTATTCGGTAGCGCTTCCCTACGCCGGCATTACCCGGATCAGGTACTAAGGGTCGCAACCAGCAAGGCTGCTCTCAGTCGGAACTCCCCCAGCGTTTTAAGTAAGTTAGATTATTGACAACAACCTGTCAATGCATTTTATCCAGCGGACTGTCCCTCTTGATCTGTAAATCAGACGTTTATTCATCAAACTTATTACGGTTTATCATGTTTTGTGCTATGGTTCCGGCAAATTCATTGAATGCATGGCTTGAAATGGCAGGAGGATTGTAATGGCTGACAAGCGGGATATCAAAAGACATAAAAAGCGCCTGTCCATCCGCTTTGGCATTGACGAAGCAACACGAGTTGCATTTACCGAGGATATTTCAGCAACAGGCATGTTCATCAAAACACCTAATGTCTGTCCTCCCAACACCAAAATAAAAATTGAATTTTCTCTTGGGGAGAATCACATCATAGAATTGGAAGCCAGGGTGATGTGGGCCAAAAAAGTTCCCCAAAACCTATTCCACCTGGTCAAGAAAAGCGGAATGGGTATACGATTTCTCCGTTTTAATTCCGGCCAGGATCATTTTATGCAGTTCTGTGAGGGATTATCCTTTGATAAATAGCGTTTCCCAGACCCTGCTAAACAGCGATAGTGCGTCAGCTCGATAAATTCTGCAAAACACAGAATTTATTTGGAACCTATAAAACGAGGTACTTGGACAATGTGCAAGAAAATTTTTATTGGGGCAACCGGACAGCACTGCGGCAAAACAACCATCAGCCTGTCACTCATGTACCTGGCGCGAAAAAAATATCCCCGAGTCGGATTTATGAAGCCGATCGGCCCGAAGTGTATCGAATTCAACGGGATTACCGTTGACAAGGACGCGGCCATGTTTGCCAGTGTTTTTGGCGTTGAAGAAGATGTTGCCCTCATGTCCCCCATGACGCTGACAGCCGGCACAACCCGCCGCTTCCTGGATGGCGAGCTTGATCTGGCAACGCCTCGCGAATTGATCCTCGCAGCCTGCAGGAAAATGGAGGAAAAATACGATTTCCTGATCATTGAAGGGGCGGGGCACGGGGGGGTCGGATCGGTAGTAGGGGCCAACAACGCCATGGTCGCTAAGATACTGGATGCGCCGGTGCTGATGATCACGGGTGGCGGCATCGGCAACGTAATTGACTCCGTGGAGCTGAACCTGGCCCTGTATGAACGGGAAAAGGCCGATGTACGCGTGATCATGGCCAACAAACTGGTCACTGAAAAACGGGAACGCTCACTGAGCTATCTCAAAAAGGCCTTTGCCGGCACAGACATTTTGGTCACCAGCGCCTTTGATTATTCTCCGGTTCTGGCTGACCCGACCCTGCAACATGTAGCCGAGCTGGTTGGGCAACCCTTATGCGGCGACCAAACCGATCGGAGCCGTATCTGCCACAACATTCAGCTTGGGGCAGCCTCATCCCAACGGGTTATCGACAGTCTCGAGGATTCAACGCTGCTGATCGTGACCAGCTCGCGTGATGAGCTTCTGGTGACTGCATCATCACTGCACCACATTCCTGAATTCAGAAAGCGGCTGGCTGGCCTTGTTATTGCAGGGCATGTACCGGTTTCAGAAATCACCCAACGGATTATCGATGACAGCAACATCCCATACATTCGTATTGTAGAAACGTCCTCCGACGTATTCTACTGCTTGAAGGAACATGTTTCGAAGATCGGCCCGGATGACAAGGAAAAGATCGAGTTGATCCAATCCATGGCTGAACAGAATATCGATTTCGAGGCCATCAACTCCATACTGTAATATCGCAATCCGTTTAGCGCTAAAATGCTAAATTGTCTTGACCTTACGTATTTTTTGATATTTATAGAAAGATATCCATTTCTCTATGGAGCCTTATGATTTTTCTCACCCGCCTGGACAAACAGCACATGTACCTCAACCCTGACCATATCGTCAGCGTTGAAGAGACCCCGGACACCGTTATCACCCTCTTTAACGGCAATCACTTCATCGTCAAGGAGCGGGCCGAGGTTATCATCTCCAGAGTCATCGCCTTCCGTGCCAGAGTCATTCGTCGTGCCGGAACAACAAATCGGAAAAAATACCTTGCCAGAACCAAGCGCAACCTGTTTGACAGTACCACACGCAATCTGGATGGAATCTGCCCACACGCACGTGACGAGCAACTCCGCACCCCATTTCATGCTCAGGACTTTTAACTAATGGATTTAGCGACCATCATAGGACTTGTTATGGGTTTCGGCGCCATTTTTGGTGGCGCCGTAATCGAAGGCGTGCACATTAAAGCCCTTATCCAGCCAACCGCTGCCATGATCGTGCTTGGTGGCACATTCGGCGCGGTATTTGTAAGCTTTCCCTTGCCATTGGTTATCAAGGCCTTCAAAGATGTCAAGATTGCTGTTCTGCCCCCAAATATCGACCACGATGCCGTGGTCAAGGATATTATCAACTATGCCACCAAGGCCCGTCGAAACGGTCTAATTTCACTGGAACAGGAGGCCCAGACCGCCAAAGACCCCTTCATCAAGAAGGGTATCTCACTGGTGGTGGACGGAATCGACCCTCAGAAACTGCGCGAGACCCTGGAAGCCGACATCCTGGCTTACGAAGACCATACCAAACACAGTGTTGAGTTTTACGAGGCGGCAGGCGGTTATTCTCCCACAATCGGTATCATCGGCGCTGTGCTCGGCCTGATTCACGTCATGAGCAACCTATCCGACACATCCAAGCTAGGAGGCGGTATTGCCGTGGCCTTCGTGGCCACCATCTACGGCCTGATGGTCGCCAACATCGTCTGCCTTCCCATCGGTTCCAAGATCAAAATCCGCATGAAGGAAGAGGTCCTCCGCAGGGTTATGATCCTGGAAGGTCTGATCGCCATCCAGAACGGTGAAAACCCACACTTCATCGAACAAAAGCTTAAAGCCTTTGCTGGCGGGCACTAAATTGTCATGGCACTAAAGAGAGAGCCTGAAAAACATGCCAATCACGAGCGCTGGCTCGTATCCTACGCCGACTTTATCACCTTGCTGTTCGCAGTTTTCGTAGTTCTATATGCCATGTCCCAGACCGACAAGAAAAAGGTCGAAGAGGTCATGCAATCCCTGCAGCAATCGTTCGGCATGGTCAACGCCGGCGCCCCCACACCCAAGGTAAACGTTATCCCGTCCAAATCAATCAGTGTCATACCTGCGATTAAACCGGAACTTTCCATACAGGGAACCAGAAGACTAAGCGCAGCCGGACAGGCAAAAACCCGCGCCGAGGAGAAGGATTTTCGCCAGATAAAGTCATCCATCGAAGCCTACCTGGTCAAGCAGGGCGCCCAGAACAAAGTTTCGCTGACCATTACCCGCCGCGGACTGATTGTAAGCCTCAAGGAGGCCGGTTTCTTTGACTCAGGCCAGGCTCAAATCAAGCCCGAAGCATATGAACTGATCAACACCATCTCCGAGGTTATGACCCAGTACAACAATCCGCTACGGGTTGAGGGCCACACTGATAACATCCCCATCAGCACGGCCCAATTTCCTTCCAACTGGGAACTCTCTACAGCCCGCGCCACAAACGGCCTCAAGTATCTGCTTAAGCACTTCAACGTCGATCCCGACAAAATATCGGCAACCGGCTACGCTGAATTCCGCCCGCTTGCCGACAATGCCACCCCCGAAGGCCGCGTTAAGAACCGCCGCGTTGATCTCGTCATGCTCTCCGCTGACGGCGAGCGCGGCGAACCTTAGTCATTCTCTAGTCACCCACGTTTTTAGTGGCACATCAAGCTGGATTTTATGTTGCTGCGGATTTCCGCCTGAAAATATACACGCCTGCATCCAATTCTGGTGGCAACACAAAACGGCTGAGTTCTAAGTCTTCTTCCAAGCTAAACATTGATTGCTGCTGGTAGTCACCCCAATTTCCGGCTGCAAACCGGTGACGGCTGCTGATAACGATGTAAAGCTGAACACTTCGTGTCCGGAAGACCTGACGTTCAAAGCTATTGCCGGCAGGTGGCCACGAACAGATAACCACTTCAGGACCATAGAGGCGCAACGCTTCTTTTGCATCTAGTTTGGCGACCCACTCGGGGTAGCGGACCGCATGTTCCCAACTATAATCATCTGACGCTTGGACCTGAACCCCCTGCTGCGCCAGAAAACGTGTCAACGTCCCATCACCGGCAGCAATCTCCAGACAGGAACGCGGTCCGATTTTTTCAGCAAGGGCTGCAATCAACTGACGCGAATAGAAACAATATATCCCCTCCGGCTGAACCAGCGGCATCAGCAGCCTTTTCTGCCAGATCAATGGCCAGACAATGCGAAACCAGAACATCGAGACCGGTTTGCGCTCCAAGCCGTCCGCAAAAAGCAGTTTTTGGGCAACAAATCCATTCAGAAGATTAAAACGAACCTTTCCGCTTTCTATACCGGTGGCGATTGCTATGCAATGCTGCTTAACGGCAATATGGGCCATGCGATAATGAATGATGTGCCGCACTGCGGTGTCCGTTGTTTTTTTGTTTCCCAGTCCTCTGGCCGGAACCGATCCCTGCATTGCCAGGCGCTTTAGATATAACTGCAGGTCTTCCGATTTACCCTGACCCAAGACGGCACCAAGCTCACCCTGTACGCGCTCCCACTCATCCGGATATTCTGCACTAAGCTCTTTAAGCCCCGGGTTTTTGCGTAGCCACTCCAAAACAGCATCAGGATCTTTGCCCTTCACAAGATCTCCTTCTGTCATCTGTTGACTCCTTGCCAAAACAATTATTTTCGATTTTAATTTGTGTAACGACTTATTATGTCACAACTACATGCTATGCTCCTATCATCAAACTACACGAGGAGGTGGAGCATGGAGGCGGTGACGATTGCAGGACTGGCTGTACTGGCTGTAGGGGGATATTACTCTATTATTGATTTCATGAATGATTTAGGAATTCGCGGGAAAAGGGTCAAGGTTGAAGCGAAGAATTTACCCGTCTCCCAGCGCTATATTGTCGCGACGCAGAGTAGAATCAAGAAGATGGCGGGGATGCACGTTTGAGAGCGCCTTAAGCAGACTGTTTTTGACGTGGGGGATATCCTTCTCCAGTTCTTTCAGCAGGTTCTTCATCCGCTTACGCTGCAGATCGGCCGCACCGCACACCGGGCAACAGCAGCAGACTACCGGCAGTGCAAGATTCCGGGCAAAAGTGATGATGTCCGCCTCAGCCACATACACCAACGGGCGGATCACTGTTGTCTCACCATTATCAGCCAGCATGCTGGCCGACATGGACTTTAGTGAGCCTACAAAGAACTGGTTCAGCAGCAGGGTTTCGATGAAATCATCGCTGTGATGCCCCAGAGCCAGTTTGTTGCACCCCAGGCTGCCGGCGACGCCATAAAGGGCCCCACGCTTGAAGCGGGCACAGATCGAGCAATAGGAAGAACCTGGACGACGCTTCTCGCTGATAAGCTCAAAATGGTTGGTTTTTTCGATGTGGGCGCGTATGCCCTGAGAGGTGACAAAAGCCTCGATCGTATCGGAACGAAAACCGGGATAGCCGGAATCAATCGTTACCGCCACGATCTCAAACGATATCGGCGCCCGCCGTCGTAACTCCGCCAGTAGAAGCAGGAGCGTGTATGAGTCCTTGCCGCCCGACACGGCAACCGCCACGCGGTCGCCTTCCTCGATCAGGTTGAAGTCCGCAATCGCCCTGCCAACTGAATGCCGCAGCTTTCTGAATAGTGGGTTGCCTTTAAGTTCATCAGACAGATTTGGCATGGCTTAAGAGGATTCTCCGGACTCTACACGATCAAGCAGGTTTCGCACCATGGGCGCGAAGGTCTCGTGCTCAAGCAGAAATGCGTCATGACCATAGGCCGACTGGATCAGATGATATTCAACCGGCTTGCCAATCTCCTGCAGACAGGTAACCATCTCCTCGGTCTGGTAGGGTGGATATAGCCAATCAGAAGAAAACGCGAAGAACTGGATAGGAGCCGTAACCTGGCTGAAGGCCTCGGCCATGGATTCATAACCCCAGGCAACATCGTACAGGTCCAGCGACTTGGCCAGATAAAGAAATGAGTTGGCATCAAAGCGATCCACGAAGTTGCGGCCGTTGTAGTTCAGGTAGCGCTCCACCTCAAACTGCCCGAAAAAATCGAACTGGCCATCCTTGGCCGAGAAACGCCGGCCGAACTTGGCGTTCATGGACTCATCAGAAAGGAAGGTGATGTGGCCGATGCCCCTGGCCAGAGCCAAGCCATCCTTGGGGTTTTGTTTATACTCTCCCTTACGCCAGGTTGGGTCGTTAAAGATTGCCCAGCGCGCTATGGCGTTCAGGGCAATGGCCTGAGGCGAGGGGTGCGGCGTACAGGCCAGCACAATGGCGGATGCAATGCTGTCGGGATACTGGGTCGCCCATTCCAGGGCCTGCATCCCCCCCATACTGCCACCCATGACACTCAACAAGCGTCGAATCCCAAGGACGTCCAGCAGGAGTTTCTGAGCCCGCACCATATCCCGCACGGTGATGACCGGAAAATTCAGATTATAGCGTTTGCCGGTTTTGGGGTTGAGGGAAGCCGGGCCTGTTGATCCATAACAGGAACCGATGACATTCGAGCAGATAACATAATAGCGGTCGGTATCCAGAAGTTTGCCAGGACCGACTATGGCGTCCCACCACCCCGGTTTGGCGTCTTCCTCGCTACGTTTTCCTGCCAAATGGGCATCGCCGGTCCAGGCATGCTCCACCAGGATGGCATTGGAAGCAGATTCATTCAAAGTGCCATAGGCTTCGTAGACGAGCGTGATGGGAGCCAGGATTCGACCGCTATCCAGCTTGATGCCGTTTTTAAAGGTTATGGACTGTTCCGTAACGACCCCGACCGACATGAAAAAGCCCCTTCACATAAAAGATGAGAAGGGGCTGAAACGACATGTTCGCAGCGCACCTCTCATCTTTGCCTTTCGGCAGGAATTAGCACCTGACGCCATATTGGCCGGTTGCTGTGGTTTCGCAGGGCCTTTCCCTCCACCACTCTAGATAAGCAGGTTTGTATATGCCTGAGAATACAGAAATAACACTGTGATTGTCAACAAAATATGCTGCTGCCATAACCGGGTAGATTTTGATTCTCGGCAACCACTTTTATATAATCTCGAGGGAATCAGTAGGGTGCGACACGGGCATATTCTCTCGGAGCATGAACTTTTGACGAGCCGGCAAGTGTTGAACTCAATGGCGGCACCCAAATCAAATTAGTAGAAAAAGGGAACGGCATCTGCTATAAACAACCGCGTGAATTCAGGTATATCAAGCCTGTAAGAGGAGGATTTGTACATGAAACGACTGCTGTTGCTGCCCCTGCTGATATTGAGTTTTGGTTGTGCCCAAAACCATTTCAACGTTCCCACGGAAAACTTTGCAGACAAGGTGAAGGTTCTCGGAGTAGCTCCCATCATTGTAGATGCGGACTCCGACATCAAATTCCCCCAGAAAGATCAGCTCCTCTCGCTGCTGGCCGATATGAACCGTAAATACGAGCAGCAGTTTGTCCGCAAGCTCAAGGCTACCGGCAACTTTTACACGGTGGCACTGCTGGACGGCGATCCGCAGCGCATCTTCAGCAACCTGTTCTTCCGCAGTGAGAAACGCGATGACGCAACCATACAATACAATAAGTACTTCTGGAAAAACGGTGAATTGCGCGATTTTATCCAAAAGAACAACCTGGACGCGGTTATGCTCGTCGTTGTCAATGGCATTAGCAGGAATGAAAAGATATTCTCCAACAACCTGCTGACATCCATGGCCAGCGACTATAACTACCTGATCATGAGCGCTCAGATTCTGGACGCAAACGGAACCATCCTGTGGGAATATCCGAATTTTCGCAGCCGCATCCTGACTCACTACCCCATGATCAACCTGCAGTACCCCGACTTCAGCGAAGCCGAGGCCAATCTATCCGCTGCCGCCAATGTCAAGTTCAAGACCCTCGACGGGGTCAAACTGACCCTTGAGCAAAAGCGGAAGGACATGCTGTTACGGGAAACCCAGGAATCCATAGTCTATGGCAAACAGTTTGACGAGATACTCTCCTTTATCAAGTATGATCCCAATGCTGATAAAAAAGACACTGCTGCGCCTGCAGAACCAGTCAAACCACCTCAAGCAGAGAAACCACTCCTGCCAGCTCAGCAACCGTCGATAGCGCCAACTGCCGAGACACCCAAGACACCAATTCCGGAAATCACGAGGGTTCCCATGCTAGAAACACCCGCGGCCAGCGCACCAACAGCAGCCCCTGCAGCACCTGTCGGAGAAAGTATCCCGGCCAAATGAATTTTCCTGTCTAGAATTAAGCCGGTCCAAATACCATGAATGCAAGAAAAGCCCGCTCCGTCCGGAGTGGGCTTTCTTGTTCCTAAATCCCTTACATCTTCTGCAACATGGAGAATCTGTTACGAGGAAGATCTGACGATCATCAACGAGAGATAGTCGGGACTATGGGCCGAAATCTCGCCAAAATCAGTCAACACCTTCTGCCGCATGCTGCCTACCCGCTCGACAAACACGGTGTTCCCCTGCCTACCCGTCGCCTTGAGCAGTTCGAGGATATCTTTGTAGACCGGCTTGACCTTGAGCAATACCACGGTTTCATATCTTGCAAGGGCGTCAACAATCTTGTCCACGCCAGCTGTGGCCGGTATGACAATCATGCGTTCATCCCCCTCGACCAGCGGCACCAGGGCCTGCGCAGCGGAGGCATGAATGCTGGAGATGCCGGGAACAACCTCGACTGGGATCTGCGGGTATGAGACCTGAAAGATGCGCAGCAGATAGATGAAGGTTGAGTAGAACAGGGGGTCACCGATGGTTATAAAGGCCACGTCCCGACCTGCTTCAACCCGGCCGGCAATCAGGGCGGCGACCTCTTGCCAGGCCGGAACCAGACGGGCTGGGTCGGAGGTCATGGGGAACTGGTGGATGATGATTTCCTGGCGACTTTCGTCCAGAAACGGGCTAACCGTCTCCAGGGCGACACTGGCTTCGGCCGGGTTCGATACCGGCGCAACAATTACATCCGCCTGACGCAGGATGCGCTCGCCCTTTCTGGTCAACAGCTCCGGATCGCCGGGACCGACACCGACCGCATAGAACGTCGGCATTACTCGCTTTCCTTCCAGGCGGCGATTACATAGACCGGGTTCTGGGCCTCGAACATTTTATACTCTGTCAGTTTGCGGGTTTTGGCGATATTGACGCAGGTCGCCTCTACGGTGTAGCCGTGATCTTCCAGAAATTCCACCGCCTGGGATAGGGTATCCAGCGTCACGGCGTTGATCACCACAATCCCGTCCGGCTTGAGACGCTGTGCTACCGCGTCGATGATCTCGTCCAACTTGCCACCGGCACCACCGATAAAGACGCGGTCCGGATCGGGCAGATCCTCAAGACCTTCGGGGGCAAAGGCTTCAATCAGCTTCACATTGCGCGTACAGAATTTTTTCAGGTTTTCGTTTATGAAGCCGATGCACTGCAGATTGCGCTCCACAGCGAAGATGCGGCCATTGGGCATAAGGTTGGAGGCCTCGATGGAGACCGAACAGCTCCCGGCTCCAATGTCCCACAGCACCAGGTCATCCTGTAACTGAAGCTTGGAAAGCGTGACCGCCCGTACCTCCTGCTTGGTGATCAGCTTCTTGGAGGTGTGAAACTCGTCATCGTCGATGCCGATCAATGGGTACTGGACAAGATTCGGCTCGTAGGTTTTGATCAGGATCAGGATATTCAGATCGGACGGCTTCAGCTCCAGCAGGCCGCGCACTGAGGTCTTGGTGAACTTTTCAGTAGCTAATCCCAAATCCTCACACAACCAAGCCTCGTAGCCCTCGGCGCCCCGTTCGATCAGCTCGGCCGCAATAGCCGCAGGGGTATTGACCTTGTCAGTCAGTACACAGGCTTTTTCGGCGGCAATAATTTTATCCACCGCCACATGCATGCCCCGGCCATGGACCGAAACGAATATAGCGTCGTCCCAAGGTTCCTTGATGCAGGCAAAGGCATACTGCATGCTGGTGACATTGGCAAAAATTTCGATGCGCTCTTTGGGAAGATTACGCAGAAGAAAACGGGATACTCCGAAGAAAGTGGGATCACCGGAGGCCAGCACGACTACTCGCTTATCGGTCCTCTTGAGGAACTCCAGAACCTCGGGCAGATCACCTATGGGCATTTTTTCGCCCCTAAAATCTGTGAATATATCCAGATGCCGCTGGTGACCAATCATCACCTCAGCCTGAGCAATAACTTCCAGCGCTCTGGAGCCAAAGCCTTCCCATCCTTCAATACCAGCGCCCACCAGATAAATTTTTTGTTGGTCCATAACAAACCTTCCCCGTGCGGGATCGTGTAACGCTTCCGTCAGGAACTATATCATCCCATACCTCAAAAATCGACTGTTTATCGTTTCGGCCGCACTATAAAAAACCCATCTTTACTGCCTGAACAAAGAATGCCGAGCTTTTTCAAGCCCGGCATTCTTTGTTCAGGGATTATTGTTGATCTGCTAGTTTTTGGCCGCCCGCTTACGCTTGGTCGGGTCCAGCTCCTTCTTGCGCAAGCGGATCGAGTTTGGCGTGACCTCCACCAGTTCGTCGTCATCAATGAACTCCAGCGCCTGCTCCAGGGTCAGGAGGCGCGGCGGGGTGAGCTTGATGGCGTCGTCGGTCCCGGAAGCACGCACGTTGGTCAGCTTTTTGCCCTTGCAGGGGTTAACATCCAGATCGTTGTCCTTGTTGTGCTGTCCGATGATCATGCCGCGCCTCACCTCTACTCCGGCCCCGATGAAGAGGCTGCCGCGCGGCTGGAGGGCATCCAGCGAGTAAGCTGTTGTCTCTCCATGTTCCATGGCCATCAGCACGCCGTTCTTGCGGCTGGGGATTTCGCCCTTGTAGGGGGCATACTCGTGGAAAGTGTGGGTCATGACCGCCGTGCCGCGGGTATCGGTCAGCACTTCGCCGCGCAGACCAATCAGACCGCGAGCCGGGACAATGAACTCCAGGCGGACCATCTCACCCATGGGAGCCATGGCCACCATCTCGCCTTTGCGCGGTCCCATCTTTTCAATAATTGCACCCTGGAACTCGGAAGCCACGTCCACAACCAGGTATTCCATCGGCTCCATCTTGACGCCGTCCTTGATCCGGACAATAACCTCAGGCTTGGAAACAGCCAGCTCGAAGCCTTCGCGGCGCATGTTCTCGATCAGGATCGACAGATGCAGTTCGCCGCGGCCGGAAACCCTGAAGGTATCCGGGGAGTCCGTATCCTCGACCCGCAGAGAGACGTTGACACGCAGCTCCTTGGTCAGGCGCTCGCGGATGTTGCGCGAAGTGACCCATTTACCTTCCCGGCCGGCAAAGGGAGAGGTATTGACGATGAAGTTCATGGACAGGGTCGGCTCATCGATGGAAACATAGGGGACCGCAATGGGGGTCTCGGCCGAGGCCAAGGTCTCACCAATGCTTACATCTTCAAACCCGGCCACGGTAACGATATCGCCGGTACCGGCCTCTTCGATATCGATCTGTTTGAGCCCTTCATAGCCGAGCAGTTTGGTAATACGGCCCTTGGTGATCGTACCGTCCTGCTTGATCATGGCCACTGTTTCACCGGCCCGGACCTTGCCGTTAAAGATGCGGCCGGTCGCCATACGGCCGATGTAATCGTTGTAATCGATGTTGGCAATCAACATCTGGAATGGCGCATTGATGTCACCCTTGGGCGGGCGGACGTTGGATTCCACCACCGCAAAAAGCGGTTCCATGCTGCTCGATTCGATGTTGATATCCAGCTTGGCGTAGCCCATCTTGGCGCTGGTGTAGACCACCGGAAAGTCCAGCTGATCGTCCGAGGCGTTCAGCTCGCAGAACAGGTCAAAAACCATGTTAAGGACTTCATCGGGGCGCGAACCGGGACGGTCAATCTTGTTGATGACCACGATCGGCTTGAGCCCCAGATCGAGGGATTTCTTCAGCACGAAACGGGTCTGAGGCATGGGTCCGTCCAGTGCGTCCACCAGTAGCAGGACGGAATCGACCATCTTGAGTACGCGTTCCACCTCGCCACCGAAGTCGGCATGGCCAGGGGTATCGACGATATTTATTTTATACTGACCATGGTGGATGGAGAGGCTCTTGGCCAAGATGGTGATGCCACGTTCCTTCTCCAGGTCGTTACTGTCCATCACACGTTCGGTAATGGCCTCGTTTTCGCGGTAGACGCCGGCGTGTTTGAGCATGGCATCTACAAGTGTTGTCTTGCCGTGGTCGACGTGGGCGATAATGGCGATATTTCTGATACGCTCCTGCATGGTGTAAAGCTCCTCAATCTCGCAAAATAAAAGGACGGGCATAAGGCCCGTCCTAAAGTATGAGTATATTGACAGGTTTTCGTTGTTCTGGCAAGCATTTACTAACCGTAGCCCACAATAATCCGTTAATTCGCGTCAAATCCCTTCCCACCCAAAAAAACCACCGCCAACCACAACCTCTGCCCGGATCTGGTCCCCATCTTTCGCCTTGAGCAGTTCCGCCAGCGCCAGAGTAACCAGCAGCTTGCCGTCATAGGAGTGATCACGGTCGCGTTGGATCACCGTCACAGGTACATGCTTGCTGACCCCGGAGGTGCGATTGGTTATGGTCAACTTGTTGAATGGGCCGGTATTGAAGAAGTTGCTCACCTCAAGAGCTGTATTGTGGTTTATGCTGGCCTGATCAGACATTGAATCCCAGAAGGTACCAGCTGTTTTCTTGATAATCTCGCAGGTCAGCAACACACCCTTGCCATCAGACACCACCCGATAATCCGAATAAACAGGAGCAACAGCCATTGGGCGCGGAAAGGCGACTGGCTGAGAGATCCGGACCTGCGGCAATGCCTGCTGAGCAGCCTGAACCAGCTGGCTGTCCACGGAAAGCTTCTCAAGTTTTTTTATGGCCACGTTAATCGAGATGAACAGGAACTGCACATTGACCGAAGGCTGACAAAGTATCACCATAAACTTGTGCGGCAATCTTTTGATGACAACCCGGCCTAACTCAAAACGCATATCAAAGAGCTTTACCCCGCCAGTTGCTTCCTGCAGACCTTCCGCATTGTCCAGCAAGAGATCAGCTGCCCCCTTGAGCGTTCCCTGATCAAAAAGCGGCGGGAACGAATGTGCCAGAACATTGCCCCGTTCATCGGAAAGCATCCCGCCAATGACCCCCGGCACTGTTGCCAAACTCAGCATGATCGCCCGCATGTCGCCCCCCTATTTCTGCATCAGAACCCGGCGTATTTCCCCATCAAGCACATTCACATTACCACCACCTTTTGCGGATATGCACAGGTGATGACGTTTGGAGTCAAACAGGAACAAGTGATGTTCGCATCCTTGAACCGTAACAGACTTATTCTCGCCGACTCCAAACTGTGAGCCGATCTGCCCGGCGAAAACCGACAGAAACAGACCGTGCGCTCCTAAAAACTCGGCGTCATAGGAATTATCATCAACAACAATCCCGTCTTTGCCCATTATCAGCGCCTGCTCTACCTCGGGTATGGCTTTAAGTTTTTCATTGATATCACTCACACCGTCACCATCCTTGACAGGATTCGCCACCGCCTGCCGGTTTGACTGTAAAATATTTTTCGACTCATCCATGCGACGAAACGCTTCGAGAAGCAGGAAGGCCAAGGCCTGGTCAATGGTTCTACTGGTGGTAACCACCTTAGGCTCACTACGGAAGGTGCCGCCAGCCCAGCCCATTATGGCATAAAAAGCGTCTTCTCCTGAAAGCGCCCCCTGTTCAGCATGCACCACTTCACCTTCCCGGAAAAAGATCATGCCGTTCTTGCCAAGATGTTCAATTACCAGGCACCCTGAATAGCGATTGCCACCCTTAACCTGAATGATGTCAGCCAGGGACATACCGCTGACCGCGCCCACAAAGCCGTCTTGCTCCAATTTATGCGCAGGTTGTGCCATAGCCTACCGATCCTTTCGCAACTCTCATCATCCCACAGTTCAATCAACAGTTCACAGCTTCGGCGCTAACATAAAACATCTATAATAAATTTACAAAACAATTTTATATTTTTTATTAGCGCACAATTTACCGTTTTTATTGTCAATAAACATGTTTGATTATTTTATTATGGCTATTTAACGCTTGTGCTTTTGATTTATATAATTGGTTTTCAAAAAACAATGCCGACTCGTGAGTCGAGTCGGCATTGTTTCTGTTACTGCTGCGAGTGAGTAATACGCGGAAGAGACTGATAGCGGTTAATCATGTTGATCTGCAAAACCACTGTATCAGTCCATTTCCGCAATAACCTCCTCGATTCAAGGTCTGCAGTTCGTTCTCGCTATTGCAAAACCGATCCAATTTTATGGGACAGGTCATTAGCAGTAAACGGCTTCTGAATAAAATTGATTCCTTCGTCAAGAACGCCATGATGGACAATCGCGTTATTGGTATAACCTGACATATAGATCACCTTCAAACCAGGGTGAGCCTTCAGTAAGTGCTTATGCAGTTCCGGTCCGGTCATGTCAGGCATGACCACATCCGTCAACAACAAGTCTATATGTTGGCCTTCACTCGCCTGGATAGCCCGCTTCGGACCTCCCTCTACAATCACATTGAACCCATGATCGATTAATAGATCATAAACCAGGTTTCTGACCATGTTGTTGTCTTCCACCAGCAGGATTGTCAGGCCACTCGCGTTCAAGATCAGGCTTTGTGTCTGCAGCTCCACTTCGGTAACCGGTTTAGCATCCAGAATCGGGAAATATATCTTGAAGGCGGTGCCTTTGCCGATCTCGCTGTACACCCAAATATGACCTCCATGCTGTTTGACAAGACCATAAACCGTTGCCAACCCTAGACCCGATCCTTTGCCGATGCCCTTCGTGGTAAAAAATGGCTCAAATATATGGAGCAGGGTGTCCTGGCCCATGCCACTGCCCGAGTCGGTAACGGCAAACATCAGATAGCGGCCTGGCTGCACATCCGCATGCTGCCGGGCATATTCATCGTCGAGCATTACCGGCGCTGTTTCAAGGGTGATGATACCATTATCCGCAATGGCATCTCTGGCGTTGACTGCAAGGTTCATTATGATCTGTTCAAGCTGGTTCCTATCAGCCCTGACAGCGTATTCATTTTTAGTCAGGTGAAGCTGAATCTCGATATTTTCTGGTATGGTTCTGCGCAAGATCTCATAGAAGGATGTTATGACATCATTGATGTCGATGAGCTTCATATCAAGAATCTGTTTACGCCCGAAGCTGAGGAGTTGTTGGGTAAGGATCCGCGCCTTGTCGGCAGCCCTCATGATGCTGTCAATTTTCATGACGTCCGGATTTTCGGTGTCCATCTTGGCCTTTAAAATTTGGGAGTAGCCTAAAATCGGGGTCAGCAGGTTATTGAAGTCATGGGCGATCCCGCCTGCCAACAGGCCTACGGATTCAATTTTCTGTGACTGGCTCAGCTGAGCCAACAGATTCTGTTTTTCAATCTCAGCCTCTTTTCGCTCCGTAATGTCATGAACCATGGCGCAGTTGTATTCAATGTCGTTGTATTTACAGAAATTGGCATTTATTTCCACAGGGAAGATGCGACCGCTCTTCGCTTTGTGACTCGTCTCAAAGCGAAGACTGCCGGATTCTTTCAGATCCTGCCAGTGCTCCTGCCAGACTGACAACGAGTAAGTTGGATCAATATCCGGGGTCGTCATCGCAAGCAGCTCATCTTTCGAATAGCCGAGCAAATTACAAGCAGCAGAATTGACATCCCATATTCGAGCATCGGCTGAGATCCAATAGACAGCGTCAGTTATGTTTTCTATGGTGAAGTTTTTTAATTTCAGCTCTTCCAGGTGGGTCATCGCCTCAAGTTCCTGGGCGGCACGGGTTGCAACAATCTGAACGATTGTTTCAACGAGGGACTGGTTCTGCAGGGGGTGCTTGCTGATGAGACTCAGAAGACCGATGCCGGTGCCTTGTGAGTTCCACAAGGGAGCTGCGGCGTACCCCTCGGCTTCGATTAGCGCCAAGAAGCTGTCCTGGGGGAAACGTCGGCGGATATCATTAGAATAGAAGCGGAGTTCTTTACCGATGATGTTTTCACAAGGTGTACCTGATATGCCATATTCCATGTCCTGGGCTTGGGCGCCCATGGCGTACAGTCCTACGGTCTTGGCCGTATCTTTTCTCCCTGGCAACAGCTGGCTGACAAAGACATATTCCACCCCGAGGCAGGCGCCCACATGGGCAGTGAGGTCTGCCAGAAGATCGGCGCCGCGATGATGCAGGCCACTTTCGTTGATAAATAGTAGCGTTTCCTCCAACTTTGCACGATCAGCGGCCTGGGCAGCGAGATCCGCCGTCTTGCGCCGTACCTGAACGCGAAGCAGAAGAATGAACAGGACAGCGACACCAGATGTAACAGCGAGAATTAGCAGCGAAGTGGTCAACCAGCGCGGAATAACTTGCATCGTACCGATGGTGCCGTGAGACCATTTCTGGCGGGCCTGATTGAACACTGAATTCTGCTGGTGCCGCCATTTGCCTAGATAGCTGTCCAGGAGCTTTAGTAGATCCGTGTTGTTCCCCTTGCCAACGACAAAGAAAATGTCAAACGGGTTAAACACCACCCCTGTTGACCGCAGGGCGTATTCTTTCTGCTTGGCAACCCCAAAGGTGTTGTTGACAACCCCGGCGTCAACCTTTTTATCAGCAACGGCCTTGAAAACAGCATCAAAGCCGGGAAGTTCTATAAATTCGCAGGTGATGTCGAATCTGTTCGTCAGGTCGATAAAATGCTTTGCATTAATGTCCCCCTTCATTACGGCAATCTTTTTACCTTGCGCCTGCTGGATACCATCAATTTTAGATCCCAGCGGCACATACAATTCACCCCACACGGTGAGCAGCGGGGCCTTACCGTAATCCAGGAACATTGCCCGTTCCGGTGTATAGGCAACGCTGGTCAGCAGATCCACTTCACCGGATTGTATTCGTTCGAGTCCTTCGCTCCAGGAACCATACACATACTCGAAGCGGATATTCTCGCGCTGCGCGATATCAGCCAGTGCATCAACGTAGAATCCCTTGACCAACCCGTCCTTATCCTTAAAAATCGCCGGGTAATAGTTGAATGCCCCAACCCGCACAAGTCGCGGTTCAGCCGCAAACGACAGGCAGCCTGTCAGAATAAGCAGAACAAAGATGATGCTGGATAAAAGATGCATTCTCATTGCGCTCCCCGGACGTCAATCACATCGATTCTTGTTTTATTTTTAAGTCCTCAGCCCCTGACCTGCCCATCTCCGTACACGATGAACTTGGTGGTGGTCAGATCCTCCAGTCCCATCGGCCCGAAAGAGTGCAGTTTGGTGGTCGAAATGCCGATCTCGGCCCCCAGGCCGAGCTGGTTGCCATCTGCAAAACGGGTGGAGGCATTAATCATCACGCAGCTGGAGTTGACCTCGCGGATAAAACGCTGGGCACGGGAATAATCACTGGTAATAATGACTTCGGTGTGCAGGGAACCATAGCGGTTGATATGGGCAATGGCAGCGTCCATGTCATCAACCACCCGGCAAGCCAGGATCAGCTCCAGATACTCGGCCTGCCAATCCTCCTCCGTGGCCGGCGTGGCGGAGGGCGCATACTGCCTGAAGGCTTCGTCGCCGCGCAGTTCCACATTGAGCCCCTGCAGGGTGGCCGTGATGCGCGGGATAAACCCGGCGGCCACATCCTTGTGAATCAACAGGGTCTCCAGGGCATTGCAGACACCCGGGCGCTGGACCTTGGAATTGACGATAATCTTCTCTGCCTTGTCAAAATCAGCCGACTGGTCCACAAAGATGTGGCAGACTCCCTTATAGTGCTTGATGACCGGGATGCGCGAATTTTCCACCACGAAACGGATCAGACTCTCGCCGCCGCGCGGAATGATCAGGTCGATCGATTCCTCCTGCTTGAGCATCTCCAGCACCCCTTCCCGTTCGGTGAAGGGGATCAGTGACAGGGCCGCCGGCGGAACTCCCAGACTGGTCATCACCCCCTGCAGGATCCCGGCAATGGCCAGGTTGGAGTAAATCGCTTCGGAGCCGCCTCGCAGGACAACGGCATTACCCGCCTTGAGGCACAGCGCCGCGGCATCGGCAGTGACATTGGGGCGCGCCTCGTAGATGATGCCGATCACCCCCAGCGGGATGCGCATCTTGCCAACCAGCAACTCATTGGGGCGCTTCCACATCTTGGTGACCTCGCCCACCGGGTCTGGCAGGGCAGCTACCTCGCGCAAAGCATCGGCTATGCCTTTGATACGCTTTTCATCCAACATCAAGCGATCAAGCATGGCTGCTGAAAGCCCTTTTTGCTGTCCCGCTTCCAGGTCTTTGCGGTTCTCAACTATAAGTAGCGGAGCTTCCTTTTCCAGGCTTTCAGCCATCCGCAGCAACATATCATTCTTCACGCACGTAGAAAGCCGGGCCATAGTCAGTGAGGCTTGACGGGCATCTACGGCTATCTTTGCGATCTTTTCGGCTATGCTCATTACATTCTCTCCAATACGAATCAATCTACCCAGTGTGCACTGCCAATAACAAAGTTTACGCAAAAAGCGACTGCCCTTCAAGAGAATAACACCCCGCAGGCGGAAACGGCAATCTGAACCCATAGCCATTATTGATATTGACAATCAGTTTCCTTTTGATAAAATTTATTTAGAGAAAGAAGACTAGTAAAAGGAGGTAATGGTCATGAGAGGCGGAACACATCTCAAAGCAGTTCGTGACATCGGTGAAACAGGAACAAAACCGATGACAACAACAGAGAAACGGCCCGAAACCTATGGTAGCTGGCTTGAAACCACACGTCTGCCGGCCCTTCTGAATGATATGGAGCGAATGATGAATGAGTTTTTCCATCGACCGTTGCTTGGATTGGGTGCTGAACCCTTCCGCAATCTGATGGGGGAATTGGAAACAAGAGCTGGCATGTTTCCAACGGTTGACGTCTTTGAAGACGGCGGTACCATCGTTGTGAAAGCCGACCTGCCCGGTCTTACCCGTAAAGATATCGAGGTAAAACTGATCGACAACAACCTCGAGATTACGGGCGAGAAAAAGACCGAAGAAAAGATTGAGCGGAAGGACTACATGAAGGTAGAGCGGTCCAGCGGCAAATTCAACAGGGTGTTGCGGCTGCCGGAAGGATTGGATGCTGAACATGTAACTGCCAATTTCAACGACGGTGTGCTGGAGGTCAGGATACCGAGGAAAGAAGGCAAACGGGCAATTCATCACATCACGATCAAATAAAGGAATTGCCTGGAAACACCGAAAAAGGCGGGGTAGCGAAAGCTACGTCGCCTTTTTCTTTTCAATCAATGCGCTTTTTCAGGAACAAAGAAAATTCTGGAAAATCTGATAAAATTACAAAATCAGATCCAGGCATAAAAGGAGGTGCTCCCATGAAGAGCCGAATTATTGTTGTTGCCGCCCTCGTGATCCTGGCGATCCCCGCCATATGCACAGCCATCCCTGCCCGACCGGGGGCTTATGTATCCGGCTTCCTGGGAGTAAGTCTCCCCAGAGACAGTAACGTGACAACGAGCGACCTGATCAACAACGCAACCTTTAACGACCAGGTGGAATTCGATCCCGGGCTTTCCATCGGGGGGACTGGTGGTTATGATTTTGGCTTCATCCGCACGGAAGGGGAACTTTCCTACAAGTATGCCGAAATAGCGACCATTACCGAGGATACCGGCTTTCGGTTCCGCAATCCGGACGGGAACCTGGGAGCGTTGGCCTTGATGTTCAATGCCTTCTTCGACCTGCACAACGAATCACCGGTCACTCCATATTTTGGAGGCGGCATAGGCTTTGCTACCCTGCATCTAAGTAACACCTTTGGCGTCGATACCGGGGGCGGGGTTACACAGCGGGTTCTACTGTACCCCAGTGACGACACCACTGTCTTTGCCTACCAGGCCGGCGCCGGTCTGGAGATTGCCATCCATCGCAAACTTTCCCTGGATGTTGGCTACCGCTACTTTGGCACTGCCAAGGGCACGTTCGATAAAGACATAACCAGAAATGTAGATTTAAACTTTGAGAGCCACAACGTGGCTCTGGGCGTCAGGGTAAAATTCTAATCCGCCCAACTCCTGCACATGTCAGGACGATTCTTCTTTTCCGTTCCCGATCCTGCCGATCAGCCTGGCAAAATACTCCGGGACCGCGGTTTCAAAGAAAAGTTGTTTCCCGCTTATGGGATGCGTACAGGAAAGGGATTTGGCATGCAGCGCCAGACAATTATAGCCATCGTTGGACTTTCCGTATTTTTTGTCACCCACGACCGGGTGTCCTTTTTCAGCCAGATGAACCCGGATCTGATGCTTTCTGCCGGTCAGAAGGTGGATCTCCAGCAGGCTAAAGCCTTTTGCTTCTTTCAGAACCTTATACGCCGTATGAGATAGTTTCCCTTTGGTGGTGTCTTGTGTCGAATACACGCTGTAAGCGTTGTTCTCCGCCAGATAAGTGCTGATCACCCCCTCTTTCGGGGTAAGCTCACCATAAACAACGGCCAGATATCTCTTTTCCGAATTTTTCCACTGTTCCTGCAATATCAGTTTCGCTTTTTCGCTTTTGGCGAAAATCAGTATGCCCGAGGTATCGCGATCCAAACGATGAACAATATAAATCCGGTTGCGGGATTTGCTGTTCCCCTTGCGGACATACTCATTGAGAATGCTGTGGGCCGTTCTTGATTTATCCCGCTCCGTCCCCATGGTCAACAGGCCGCAGGGCTTGTTCACCACAAGGATATCATCGTCCTCATACAGCAGCTCAACCCCTTTGGGCTGATGCTTCAAGCGGGGGCTTTTGTTTCTGATCATCGCAATTCCACCAGACCCTGCTAAACAGGCTCGTAAGTTACAAATAAAAAAACCACAGGGTGTGACCCCTGTGGTTCAGGCTTAAAGATACAAGCTGCTACCTGAGCGCCGCCTCGGCCAGAACCTCGGCGACATCGCGCACCCGGACACCTTCCGCATTCACGTCCTTGAGACCATCCTCGAACATGGTCATGCAGTACGGACAGGACACGCAGATGGTATCCGGCTTTTCCTCAAGCGCCTCTTTGACCCGGGTGATATTGATCCGCTCGCCGGTATGTTCCTCCATCCACATGCGCCCACCGCCGGCACCGCAGCAGAAGGAGTTCTCGCGATGCCGCTGCATCTCAAGCGGTTCGTTGCCGGTGGCCAGGGAGAAGACTTCACGTGGCGCTTCGTAGACATCGTTGTGGCGCCCGAGATAGCAGGAATCATGAAAGACCGTCTGACCCATGCCTGCGGCCAGATGGGGCAGTTTGATGCGACCGTCCTGAACCAGATTTCGCAATAGTTCGGAGTGATGAATTACCTCCAACTCCAACCCATACTGCCGATAGTCATTTTTCAGCGTCGAAAAGCAGTGGGGGCATTGGGTAATAATTTTCTTCACGCCCCGTTCCCTGAAGATAGCCACATTCTCCTGCGCCATGCGGTCATAGACGTACTCGTTACCCAATCGCCGTACTGAATCGCCGCAGCACTTTTCATCCTTGCCCAGGATCCCCCAGGAAATCCCTGCCTTATCCAACAGCATGGCCAACGCAACTGAGACCTGTTTGTTGCGTGAATCAAACGAACCGGCACACCCCACAAAGAAGAGATACTCGGTCCTGCCTTTCTCGAAGGGCTTGACCTCCATTTGCGCGCACCACTTGGTCCGCTCGCTGGGTGCAATCCCCCAAGGGTTGCTGCGGCCTTCCATGTTCTCAAAGAGATTCAGCAGTTCTTCGGGGAATTTGGCCTCCGTTTCCACCAGATGACGCCGCATGAGCAGGATCTTGGGCATCTGTTCAATAAAGACCGGACAGGCCTCCATGCAGGCGCCACAGGTAGTGCAGGCCCAGATGGCCTCCTCGGAACAACTGCCCTCGCCCCCTTCGCCGATCAGCGGCATCAACGGCTTCTCGCCCTTTTTCAGCAACGGTCCATTCTTCAGCAGGTTGACCTTGATCTCATGGATGATGCCTTGCGGATTGAGCGCTTTGCCGGTCAGGCCGGCCGGACAGGCGTTGCGGCAGCGTCCGCACTCGGTGCAGGAAAAGGAGTCCAGCAGATCCTTCCAGGTGAAACGGTCTACCTGCTCAACGCCAAATGTATTGCCGATGGTAAAATCCTCGCGCGGCAGGGTATTGGCCTTCTCCAGTCGGCGGAAGAAACAGTTGGGTATGGCGGTCAGGATGTGCATATGCTTGCTGTGCGGCAGATAGCACATGAAGGCCAGCAGGGCAAAGGCATGCGTCCACCAGCTGATTTCGTACACCTGCCTCGCATCGGATGGCACGATAAACGTGGCAAACCGGCTGGAAACCGGCATCCAGGTCTGTGCCAGGGCAAGAGCGCCGGCCTGCATGCGAACAATTTTGGCGGCGTTGATACCGAAATAGGCCAGCATCAGGGTACCAATCAGCGTCAGGATGAAAAACGCCTCCAGCGTTCTGGCTTCGGGATAAGGTGGCGACACGACCCTGCGTACCGCAGCAACGATCACGGCCAGCAAGGCCATGAGCGATACGATGTCCAGTATCAGCAACAGTGGCAACAGGATGCCGTCCGGAAGTTTGGTCAGGCTGATGGAAGGGAATACCCCATGCAGCAGAAACTCGCCGTTGGCGATCAACAGTATGATGAACGACCAGAAGATGATGAAGTGATTGACACCGAAAGGTTTGGCCAGCACCCGTTTCTGGCCGAAGGCGTACAGCAGCATCTCGCCGACACGGGTGCCGATATTGTCGAAGCGGTCCTCGGACCTGCCGAGCGTCAGCAGATTGAGCCGGCGCCAGCAGCCCCAGACAAAGATACACAGTGATGCGATCAAAAGCGGTGTGAATATGGTCGGGTTGGGTGTCATGTCAAAACCTCAATTTTCACCACGGAGACACGGAGGCACAGAGTAAGGCGAGATAAACCAAAACACGGGGAGAAAAGATCCAAAGTTCTCTTTTGTATGGTTCAGCCCTGATGTTTTTTTAGGTTTTTCTCTGTGTCTCTGTGTCTCCGTGGTGGACTATTATTTTTTTTGTTTCAACTCACGAATTTTCCTCGTTATGGCCGGAATCACCTGAAACAGATCACCAACGATACCATAGGTGGCTACTTCGAAGATCGGAGCGTTCTTGTCACGGTTGATGGCTATGACCATATCCGAGTCCTGCATGCCGACCAGGTGCTGGATGGCGCCACTGATGCCGCAGGCGATGTAGATCTTGGGGCGCACGGTCTTGCCGGTTTGTCCCACCTGGCGGTCGCCCGGCATCCAACCGGCATCCACGGCGCTGCGCGAGGCTCCCACCACGCCGCCCAGCTCGTCGGCCAGCTCCTGCAACAGGGCAAAGTTGTCCGGTCCCATCATGCCGCGACCGCCTGAGATTATGAAGTCAGCACCGGTAATGTCCACGGCACCCTTACTGTTGGTGTCGCGGATAATCTCGATAACCTTGGTAAGGATGCTCTCCTCTGGAACCGTGAAGTCGTCGCGTATGATGATTCCGTCGGCTGCTTCCCTTCGCGCCGGCATAGGCATGACGTTGGGGCGTACCGTCGACATTTGCGGACGGAACTTGTCGCACATGATGGTGGCCATGATGTTGCCGCCAAAGGCCGGGCGGGTCTGCATCAGATTGCGTTTATCGTCGATTCCCAGACCGGTGCAGTCAGCGGTCAGGCCGGTGGCAACCTTGGTAGCGACAGCACCAGCCAGGTCGCGTCCCATGCCGGTCGCGCCCATCAGTATGATCTCCGGCTTGTACTTTTCGATCAGGTGGCAGCAAGCCTCCAGATAAGCCTCGGTGCGGTAATGGAAAAAGACCGGAGCATCTATCAGATAAGCCTTGGAAGCACCATAGTTGAAGGCTTCCCGGCACAGGTGCTCCACCTTCTCGCCGATCACCAGGGCGCAAAGCTCGACCCCCAGCTTGGCAGCCAGTTCTGCGCCGACACCGAGCAACTCCCAGGAGACCTTGGCTGGTTCGCCTTCGGTCTGTTCCACAAAGACCCACACACCGCTGTATTGGGCCAGCTTCCTGGCCAGGGCGGCGGCTTCCGGGTCGATTTCCTCTTCGACTGGCGCGGCGCTGGCAGCCAATTCAGCGAGAATCTTCTGCTCCTCGGGAGTGAAGTACATCTCCAGGGCAGAGGCCGGGCAGATTTTGACGCATTTCTGGCAACCGATGCAGCGCGGCGCATCGATGATCGGCTCGCCGCTGTCGGTCATCTCAACACAGTTGACCGGGCAAACGCTCTGGCAACGGGCACCGCAGGCGATGCAGGCGCCGGCAATCAATTGGGCGACGCCGCGGGGTTTTTTAATTTTTACCGGTTCAGTCATAGATTCAAACCTTTTTCACCACTGAGACACTGAGGCACAGAGAAAATCAGTAAAAAACATGTAAAAACAGTAAAACCATGTGATGGTTTTATAATCAATTTTTCGCATTTCTACCGAATTGTTTTTAAGTTCTCCGTGTCTCTGTGCCTCCGTGGTAGATTTTGTTTTAGATTGGCAGCATGTCCTTGGCCAGCAGTTTTTCGATCAATAGTGCGGCGGTCCCCTCCGGGTCGGCGGCACCGTCACCCAGGATCTCGCCCTGTATGCGTTCGGGAGAAAAAATCTTGCTGACCCAGGTCGGTGACCCTTTCAGCCCGATCTTCTGTTCGTCCAGCTTGAGCACCTGGTTGTTCCAGACCTCCACCGTTGCCCCGTCCGCAGCCAGTCGCATCGGCACCCTGGGGTAACGCGGCCGGTTAAGTTCGCGGACAACAGTCAGCATGGCCGGCAAGGGCGCCTCAACAATTTCGTGGCGTCCCTCCAACTTACGGCTTACCCGGATTTTCTTCCCGCTCAAATCAAGACTCTCAATGCGGTCCACCAGGGTGAGTTGCTGGTAGTCCAGTCGGCTGGCAATGCCGGGACCGACTTGAGCCGTGTCACCGTCAATGGTCTGCTTGCCGCACAGCACCAGGCCGACTTCATCCACTTCGGCCTGCAGCTTGCGGATGGCAGCGGCCAGCACGTTACTGGTGGCCAGTGTGTCAGCGCCACCAAAGACTCGATCAGAGAGCAGAATGGCCTTATCAACCCCCAGAGCCAGCGCTTTTTTGAGTGTGGCTTCGGCATTGGGCGGACCCATGGAGAGGGCGGCGACCTGGCAGCCGAACTGGTCTTTGAGGCGCAACGCCTCTTCCAGCGCATGGGTATCGTAAGGATTGACGATGAAAGGTATCCCCTCGCGCACCAGGGTATTGGTGACCGGATCGATCTGGACCTGGGTTGTATCGGGGACCTGTTTGATACAGACAACGATGAGCATGGAGGCCTCGCTTACATACATGCATAAAAAATAATCATACGACAACTAAACATTATAAAGGAAATTTAGTCAAAACCTATTACCTCATACCACAACAAGATGCAAGTGTTTACAATTTAACGAAATATATTTATTTTACAGAAAACTCCCCGAAAAACTCCGTGTAACTCTGTTTTTTGTTGCTGAGTAACAAAAATACACAACTGAACAGATCCCTCTCCTGATGACCCTCCTCATACAGGAACTGACATCTTTTTTTAATGCCTAAACTTCCGGCAGTTGCGTTTTTTTTGTGCATTGAGTGCCCATTATTAACGCATATGGCCCACTTTGTGCTTACATTTTGTGCGCTTGTATAAATTCGCGTATTCAGAATTGTTGCAATCAGATTGCAACAATTATTTTAATCCCCAAAGGAGAGTCAAAACATGCCAAAGGTAGACGAAAAAATTGAAGGAATGTACCAGGAAGTTCTGAAGCGCAATCCGGGCGAAACCGAGTTCCATCAGGCAGTTCTCGAAGTTCTTGAGTGCCTTGGACCGGTTGTCGTCAAGCATCCGGAGTATCTTGAACGCAAGATCATCGAGCGCATCTGTGAGCCCGAACGTCAGATCATCTTCAGGGTACCCTGGCAGGATGACAAAGGCACCGTTCATATCAACCGCGGCTTCCGGGTTGAGTTCAATAGTTCACTGGGCCCCTACAAAGGCGGCCTCCGCTTCCATCCTTCCGTCTATCTTGGAATTGTCAAATTCCTCGGTTTCGAGCAGATTTTCAAAAACTCCCTGACCGGCCTGCCGATTGGCGGCGGCAAAGGCGGCTCCGACTTCGATCCAAAAGGCAAGTCGGACGATGAAGTCATGCGTTTCTGCCAGAGCTTCATGACCGAACTGTATCGTCACTTGGGAGAGCATACCGATGTCCCGGCCGGTGATATCGGCGTGGGCGGTCGTGAGATCGGCTACATGTTCGGCCAGTACAAGCGCATCACCAACCGTTACGAACCAGGCGTACTGACCGGCAAAGGCCTTACCTGGGGCGGCTCGCTGGTCCGCACCGAGGCCACCGGCTACGGCGCCACCTTCTTTGTCAACGAAATGCTCAAGGCCCGCAAAGACTCTTTTGCCGGCAAGACCTGCCTGGTTTCCGGCTCCGGCAACGTTGCCATCTACACTATCGAGAAGATTCACCAACTGGGTGGCAAGTGCGTGGCTTGTTCCGACTCCAACGGCGTGATCTATGACGAGAAAGGTCTTGATCTCGACCTGATCAAACAACTCAAGGAAATCGAGCGGCGACGCATCGAGGACTACGCCAAGATGCACAAGCATGCCAAATACATCCCAAGCGGCAACATCTGGGATATCCCCTGCCAGGTGGCCATGCCGTCGGCAACCCAGAACGAGATCAACGGCAAGGACGCCGCAACCCTGGTTAAAAATGGCTGTATCGCCGTAGGTGAAGGCGCCAACATGCCAACCACACCGGAAGGCGTCAAGGCATTCCTCGACGCAAAGATCGCTTATGGTCCCGGCAAGGCAGCCAATGCCGGCGGCGTAGCCACCTCTGCTCTCGAAATGCAGCAGAACGCCGGCCGCGACTCATGGACCTTCGAGTACACGGAAAAGAAATTGGAAGACATTATGATCAACATCCACAGCAACTGTTTTGAAACTGCCGAAGAGTACGGCGCACCGGGCAATTACGTGCTCGGCGCCAACATCTGCGGTTTCATCAAGGTGGCCAACGCCATGGTTGCTCACGGCCTGATCTAATACTATATTCAAGCTGACACCTTACCACCCCTAGCCCTTTAGGCCCGTAGTTTGGGGTCCTCCTAAAATAGGAGGGGGATTTAGCCCTCCTCCTTGATAAGGAGGGGTTGGGGGTGGTTGTTTTTTATATCGTGCACATCACCTGCCGTACCCGGTATTCGCCGCCGATGACCAGATATTCCCCCTCACCCTTCATAATACTGCCGGGCAGCAGGTCATTATAAAAAAACACCTTGCTGAGCGGCACAGCGACCTCCCAGACCGTTGAACCGAACTCCCAGGCCCGCGCCTCATCCGAGGTACACGACACCAGGTTGTTCAGACGGACGATCTGCTCACGCTTGCTGATCTGTTCCAGCACATCATGCTCACTGGCGTCGCAGGTGCCGCGATAGAGCAGAATGGTTGCGCAAGCGGGGTGTTTGCGCGGCAGTTCAAACTGGCCATATTCGTAGAGAAGGTCGAGCTGGGACTGAATGGCATTGGTGCGGGCGCTGCCCTTCATGACATCCACCGAGAAGTCGAAATATGCCTCGCTGTGAATCCCTGGAATTCGCGCTCGATGAAAAGTGGGGGTGATGCCAATACGGCTTTCCACCCAGCGCTTGAGCACTGCCCCCTCCACGGAATTGGAGTCCATCATCCAGCCGCGCAGAAAACGGAGATAACTGTTTCGGATGCTTTTGCCGGCGGTGTCGGTCTGTTCCTGCCAATGGTGCAGTTGGAACTTGACCGACATGTAATCATTGAATACCAAGGCACGCTCTTCCTGCGAAGCAATGCCAGCCAACTTCTCGAACAGGAAGCGGTTAGCCTCCTTGACCCCTTGAATCTCGAGCTGCTGGGGATTGTCGTTGAAATGCCTGGAGGCGATGACCCATGGAGGCAGGTTGCAGTAATTGAAGGACCCGTTTTCCATGAAATCATCACCTCCTTGTGTGAAATCAGGTTCGAGAAAAGAATCTACTTTCGCACCTCTTTTCCGCGAACGGTTACAGTATCTTTGCCAGCTCCACCAGCGTAGCCTTTATTGGCCCGGTCGTGACAAACGGCTCCACACCCAGTTTTTCAAGTTCACCTTTGGGATGCTCACCCATCTGGCACGTAACTACTGCCCGGCAGCCAGAGAGCGCATCGGCGATACCCTGCAGCAGATGCCCCCTCAAAGGATGTTCAGGATCGAAACTGCAGTACCGCTCGACTTTTTTTTCATCGACCAGTTTTGCATCTCCGTTATCCACATTGTAAATCAGGAATCTTTCGGCATGACCAAAGTGCTGGTTGATTTCCCTGCCGTCCTTGGATGCTACTGCAATCAGCATGGTACACCTCCGGTAGGGTGCGTGTGGCCTACCTGTTTCAAAGCAACTGCTACAACTGCACCGGGGCAAAGGCGAAGCATTTCTTTGAACAGGTACGACCGCAGGCTTGGCAGCCGATGCAGTTACCCGGGTTGTCAACCCTCATGAACATCTTGGCCGAATCGTCTCCGTCCAACTCCTCGAACGCCAGGACGTCGTGTACGCAGACCTTGTAGCAACGGCCGCAACCGATGCAGGTTTCCTCATCAATCGACATGATAAACTGGGGTGTGTACTCTGTTTTGTCCCTGCGCAATCCAGTGATGTATGCCATTTTTTCTTCCTCCTTTATATGGTTGTTGTAGGGGCGATCCTGGTGATCGCCCGTCTGCTGGCAAACACAAGGTTTGCCCCTACGAAATCAGTCTTCCAGAAATGACGTTATCTGCCCCTTGTTCATCGCCTTCCTCAGCCAGGGCGGCGGGTTGCCACGCAAAACCTCTTGGAATCGCTCTACGGTCTCCTTCAGACTGACCTCCGAATTGGTCTTCATGGGATGGATCTTCATGGCGACCAACTTGGCTGCGGCCGGGCCGCCGATCTGCATGGTATAAACGATGGCACAGTCGCAAAGTATCTTCGCACGGGCTGCGATGCGGTCCTCCTCATCCCCTCCATGCTCACCCACGCTGACCGTTTCCAGGTAGCTGGCCTCATCCGGTCCGACCTCCCAAATCTGAAAATGCTCGGACTGGCCAAAGTGCAGATCTATCATCTCGCCGGTTTTTGTTGTAAATGCGATTTTCATGGGTTGCCTTCCTTTCTTGACCCCGATAAACGGGATAAGTGCGTTCATGAATTACTTTCTGCAAAAATGGCCGCACTAAAAAAAAACGCACCATCTTCCGATGGTGGCGCCTTTGCCATACATTCTCCGCAATTCTTCGTGTTCTAATCTTTTCTTAGCACATCGCATGCCAACAATTGACATGTTGTATTTACAGCATGTTACAGCTTTTAAAGCCGGCGCGCCAACTATTCTGCCTAGATTATATGCACTCAAGGCCCACACTGACAACTACTCCGGCAGGCCCACTCAACAACACTGGACAAATGTTGTCCAACTACCAACCTAGGAACAAGTTCTGTTTCAATCAGTGCGTGCTTGCATAATACTCGCTGTAATGCATGTCCTCCGATAGTATATGGTCTACAAACCAGTCCTTGATAAGGACAAAGTCGTCCGCGGCCTTGTGAATATGGAGTCGAATGTCGCTCGACCTGAATCTGCCGAGATTCGACACAAAAAGGTCATGTTTCCGTTTATGGCCGATGGTCGAAGGGAAATTCATCTCATCCATCAATCTTTCTTCTTCAAAAAAATGCATCTTGCAGAACATATCGAATTTGGCCAGCAGTTTCTCGATATCACTATGTTCAGACTTGTCCGTCAGAGCGCTGTGAATCGTGGCCATGCAATCGAAGATCTTTTGATGTTGCCGGTCCATTGTCTCAATGTTCACACTGTAACTTACTTCCCAGGAAAATTCGGTCATACAAAGCCTCTCCGTGAATTCATGTTATATTGCGCCATCATTGCCGACTCATAGATGGTTTCCGGCGCAATGTCCACTCCATCGGGCCAGCAGAGCACACCAAGCTCCCGATTCAAGGCAACGGCATCGAAATAGTTCTTGTCGGCAAACCGGCTGAACACCCCGCCGCGTACGGCATACAATACCAAACCCGAGGGGGCAATGAACCGCCGAGGGTTTTGTTCGTCATAAAACATGGCGATGATGATGTCATAAAATCTGGACATTTCGGGCATTTCTATGCTCCTTGCAACGCCCAAAGCCTGACCGGCCTGCTTTTGGGCCGGTCTTGGCGCAAGTTGGAAATTCGGTTTACTAGGTGGTAAAAATAAGGGTCGCTGTCAACTCGATAATTTCCTAAGTTGATTCGCGACCCTTTTGGCTGCCCGTCATAATTCGGTCTTTTCAGGAAGCGTACATAAGAACGTCAGCTGCCCATTGGTTCAGGCTCTTTCCATGTGCTTCAGCCATCATTGCTGCATGGGCATGAACTTCAGGGGGGACTCTTAACATCAATTTGCCTGAATAGGGTTTTTGCGGTGCTCTTCCCAGCTTTTCGCATGTAGCGAGATAGTCGTCTACAGCCTCAACGAAGGCAGCACGTAACTCTTTGACGGAGTCTGCGTGAAAACCGATTACGTCTTTTATCCCTGCAATGTGACCAATGAAGCACCCGTCCTCATCGCTATATTCAATTCTTGCGGCGTATCCTTTAAATATCATCGTGTTCATGGTTTCACTCCCGCATTCTCCAAAAATGTTTTAGCGTCCCTGACTTGATATGGTTTTGCCTCTTTTGCCGGATGTGGTCGGTGAAATGCGGCTATTACCCCGTTCAAATCAAAGCGAACCCGTGATCCGGCACCCTCAATAGTCTGTGCGCCCAACGAGACAAAAAGAGATTCGATTCGCCGCCATTCCAATGCCGCTGGAACTGGCTGCGAGAAAATATCATTCAGGGTTTTTCGATGGGCTTTGTTCATATGGAGATGATAACCATGAAACGACAATATTTGCAATCATAATTTGATAGCACCTATCTTTTGTAAATTTTATATACTTCATATCCAAGGAAGGCTAACCGGATGGAGTTTCCGGAGAGGTTCTCCTGTCGCCATTCAAACCCGATTCGGTACATAGTCAGCGGGCTTCGTAGCAAGTACACAGCGCGTACCCAGCACGCCGCCTAGGGCGCTAAAGGGGATGCTTCAGGTGTTTGATGGAAGTTTAGAAGCAATATCAATCACATATAATCACGCGACATCGTGTCGCGATCTACCCAAATGGAACATTTATCATGCGTACTGTGGAAAGTACGTGAATTAATTACGCCCATCGGCTTCAAATGAGATGTCACTTCTGTCGAGATGGGGAAAGGCTTGCACTATCTTACGCAGGTCAGCCAGAGTTACGCCACTACGGATCGGTTCCACCGGAACAGGGATGCGGCCGGTTTTCCGCCACGGATAACGGTATAGCGATCTCCACGGTATTTAATGTTGTTGAGTTTTCACCTTATTTAGGGGAGTACGTTCTCCTAATTTACATAAATAGGTGAACAGAACAGGCATTAAACTAACCTACTGACAAGACGCACGAGGGGAAGCTCCATGTGGAACTCCCCCTCGTACTCTTCAGCTTATCCAGCAGGTCGTTAGTTATGCGCCAGCTTCTGGGCCTCCTTGGCATTGGCCTGAAACAGGTTGGCGGTCTCGAACACCAGGTTCAGCGTCCCGCGATAGCCGACCCACATCTTTTGATGGGCACCCAGACGATCAAAGACCGGCAGGCCGGCTCGCAGATGCGCACCGATGCCGAGTTTGCCTGCTGCCTGCCTGCCGTTGGAGTTGGCCACCAGCAGATCGGCACCCTTGGCTGCTTCTTCCAGATCCTCCAGATCGCCCACAAAGACATTCTCGCAGGGCAGACCGTCCAGACCGCGGGTGCGGGTGGCAGACAACGCAGCCTGGATCTCGCACCCCATCCCGGCCAGAAAGCCGGTTAACGTCTTGAGGTTGTCCGACTCCAGGGCGATGGCCACCTTTTTGGTGCCGAACTGGTAATGGCTGTCCACCATGGCGTCCATCAGGCGACTACGCCAGCGGCGGTGCTTGTCCGGGATCGGACGGCCGCTGATTGCGGAGAGCGTTTCCATGAAGCGGTCGGTTTCGGCCAGGCCGGTCAGCGAGGTGAAGCCATAGGCCGGGATGCCGAATTTCTCCTTCAGCTTGAGGCTGGCCTTGGCCAGCGAATCACCGACATATAACGTGGCAACACTGCGCCCGGCCTTTCTGATATCTTCAACCGGAATGCCGCCGGTTGAAAGCGGCGAAACGACCTCGTCGATATGGCCATCCATGGCATTGGAGATATCCGGGATCGTCAACACCGTCAGGCCGAAGGATTCCACAAGCTCTTTCAGCTCCTCCACATCAGCCGGGGTAAGGTGCGCGCCGGGCAGCAGGTTGACCTGATCAGGGACGGTCGTACCACCTTCCGGCAGGCTGGTGACAATCGCCTCCACCGCGGCTGCGTACCCTTCCTGCAATGATCCGCAGTAATCCGGCGTCGAGGCGTGGATGATGGGGATGTGCGCTACTTCAGGGTTTTCCTGGCGGAAGTGCACGATGGCGCTATGCACGTCATCGCCCATGGTCTCGGTCAGGCCGGAGGTCATGACACCCACCACCTGGGGATGGAACTTCTCGATCACCCTGCCGATCCCTTTTTTCAGGTTCTCCCAGCCGCCGAAGATGGCGCTGTCCTCGCTCATGGCAGTGGCATTGAGGGCAATCGATTCCTTGTAGTGCCTGGAGAGCTGCAAGCGGATAAAGGTCGAGCAGCCCTGGGCGCCATGCAGCAGTCCCAGCATGTTGTCGATGCCCAGATAGGCCATGGTGGCCCCCAGTGCGGGCGAGTTCTTCTGCGGGTTGACCGTGGCGCATTTCGATGAGACTTTGACCCGTGAGGCAGAGATATCCTCGCCTAGAAAGGCCTCGGCATGCCCGGCGGTTGAAGCCAGGTCCGCTGCCAGTTGCTCCTCACTTTTCTCCCAAGGCGCAGGCGCGTTCAGGGCCGGCCAGATCGGGTTGTTGACGGTCATGTCCAACTGCTTGGCAAAGGTGACCATGCCCTCGTACCCGGCATAGGGGTGGGAACGGCCGTGGTTGATATCCAGGAAAGGGGTCTTGGTCTTGAGTGCCAGGAACTTGGTCTTGCCGCCGGCCACGATCAGGTCGGGCAGTTTTTCGGCCATGACCGCCAGCAGGCCGGCCGTGGAGGTATCCTCGATAATCTTGGCATCCTTGTGCATCAGCCCCTTCATGCGGTAGAAATCCTCCAGGGTCGAATTCTGCGTGCCGGCTGCCAGGATCTCGACCCCCAGTTCGCGCAAGGCATTGACCATGGACCAGGTTTTAACCCCCCCGGTAAAAAGCACCGCGGTCTTGCCTTCCAGCCTGGTCCGGTAGGGGGCAATGCTAGCGCGGCATTTGGCTTCTTCCTCGGCCAGCAGCTTTTCCACGCGATCCTGCATGACCCGTTTTTCCAACCCGTTGACGATATTGTCCAGTTCGCGGGCAATATCGCGCAACGCCTTGGCCGTATCAGTCATGCCGTAGAAGGATTCCTCCAGGTAGGGCATGCCATAGTTTTTCTGCATCTTCTTGGCCAGATTGGTGAGACTCTTGGAGCAGATGATTATATTGAGCTTGGCTCGGTGGGCGTAGCGCAGCTCCTCGAATTTGGCATCACCGCTGAAGCAGGACAGAACCTGGATCCCCAGCCGGTCAAAGAGCGGCAGCATGCCCCACAGATCGCCGGCAATGTTGTATTCGCCGATCAGGTTGATCGGGTATTCGCCCAGGACCGGCGGCTCGGTAGTACCGATCACATACTTGAAGAGGATCTCACCGGCCAGCCGGTTGCCGATGTTCTTGTCGCCGATGAAGCCGGGGGTGTTGACCGGTATGATCGGGATGGCAACTTTCTCCGACGCAGCCAAACAGACCGCCTCCACATCATCGCCGGTCATGGCGGTCACGCAGGTGGCATAGACGAAGATCGCCCGGGCCTGATCCTTGTAGCGTTCGGCCAGATCGAGGATCGCCTTGTAAAGCTTCTTCTCGCCGCCGAAGATGACATCGTTTTCCAGCATCTCGGTGGTAAAGCCGCGACGGTAGAGCTGGGAATCTGATGAACGGGCGCCGCGGTTGTCCCAGGAGTTGCCGGCGCAGGCAATCGGGCCGTGCACCAGGTGGATCACGTCGGTGATCGGCATCAGCACGACCCGCGCGCCGTCATAGGCGCAGGAACGTTCGGTGCCTTCACCCGGTTCGGATTTCTTGCAGAACTTGGGCGCACCCTTATCGTTGGTTTCGCAGTCGGTTACGTCGTAATAATCGGGCTTTGCCATGTGCGTCTCCCTTGTGCAACTCTGTAGTCACAGGGGATATAGCATGGGATGTGCCAAGATGAACGACGCCTTAACCAGCTGAAAATCATCATGTTTTTTTATGGGCGAGTATTTGGCTTTGCAGGATTGCCCATTTGTTGTGCAGTTTTCGCACCAGATTGGGTGATGGGCAACTATTATTGGCAAGAAGTGAAGTTTATGATCCGCAACAAAAAAATAACGGCAATTTTCCGGGGCGGAGAGCTAATATTTGTTGGGGACTTCCGGTAATGACGCAGACTTACATGGCGGTATGATATGTTGTATGAGTGTGCTATAAGGTGAACCATTGACATTTTTTTCGGTAGTTGTGACTTTAAGAGGTTAATCACATGAGCAAAGCAAGCACTATTGAGGTTCAAGGGGCTGCTATCAACATCCTGTCACGGCAGGACGGCGACTATATTTCACTAACAGATATGGTACGGAATTTTGATGGTGGAAGTGCACTGATTGAGCAATGGCTTAAGAACAAGGACACCGTGCTTTTCCTTGGTGTTTGGGAACGCATCAATAACCCGGATTTTAATTCCCTCGAATTCGAGGGAATTAAAAATGAGGCTGGGAGAAACAGCTTTTTTCTGTCGGCAAAAAAATGGATTGAACTGACCGGCGCAAAAGGACTGATCGCCAGTGCGGGGCGATATGGTGGCACATTTGCCCATAGTGACATAGCGTTGGAGTTCGGTTCATGGTTGAGCCCAGAGTTCAAGCTGTATCTCATCAAAGAATTCAAGCGCCTGAAAGAAGACGAAAACGTCCGTCTGTCGCTTGCCTGGGATTTGAATCGTACTCTCTCCAAGCTTAATTATCGTATCCATACCGATGCCATCAAAGCAAACCTGATTCCCGCCGCTATTACCGTCTCACAAGCTGCCGTGATCTATGCTCACGAAGCTGACGTGCTTAACGTTGCTCTTTTCGGCCAGACAGCCAAACAATGGAGAGAGGCACATCCGGAGTTGGGTGGCAACATGCGAGATTACGCCGCTGTCGAGCAACTGCTGGTAATGGCGAATATCGAAGGGATGAATGCTGAATTTATTCATATGGGAATCCCGCAAGGAGAGCGACTCAAGCGACTCAATGCAATTGCAATCCGTCAGATGCAGGTTTTGACTGCAACTTCGAAGATCAAACAACTTGTGGAATAGGCATTGTTTCTATCGAGAGGTTATTAAACGATGCACCCAATATTCACCATCACAACAGAAGCCATTCAAAAACTTAACGACGAACAGTCAAGGGAACTGGTTGCACGCCTTTGCAGAGCCGAACTTAGGAAAAATGGCATTTCGGAAGCGGCTGTCATATGGGGTGGTGATCAACGTGCTAAGGACGGTGGTGTTGATGTGCGCGTTGACGTTGATCCACCCATGGGAATTAGCGGATATGTAAAAAGGGAGCATAGCGCGTTTCAAGTAAAAGCGGAAAAGTTTGGTCCAGGAAAAATATCCGGTGAAATGGCTCCAAAAGGCGTTCTGCGGCCTGCCATTTTTGAACTGGCAAATGTCAATGGCGCTTATGTCATCGTTTCGACAAGAGATAGCTTGTCCGCCTCTTCGCTTTCGGCTCGTATCAAGGCCATGGCTGAATGTATGCCTGATAACAGACTATCAGGAAAAGTCATCGTGGACTTTTATGATTGCAGAAAAATTGCTGACTGGGTTGAACAGCATCCAGCGATAGCAAATTGGATAAGATCAGTTACCGGTAAACCTCTTGTCGGTTGGCAACCATATTCTCCATGGGCCTATCAAGAGATCGACACAGATTCTGAATACCTTGTTGATGATCGAGTAAAGGTATTTGTGCCAAATGCAGATGAAGGAAGCGATGTTCTATCTGCCATTAATCACCTGAGATACGATCTGAGCAAAAATGTCTCTGTACGTATTGTTGGGCTTTCCGGTGTCGGAAAAACCAGACTTGTCCAAGCATTGTTCGACAAACGAATTTGTACCGAACAGCCTGCACTCGATGCGGAAAACGTGCTCTATACAGATCTTTCTGACAATCCAACTCCGCAGCCAAATGCCATGGTCGAAGCACTTATGTCAGAAAATTCAGACTGCGTTGTCGTGATTGACAATTGTGGTCAGGATGTCCATCAGCGGCTGACAGAGACAGCAAAACGTCTGGGCAGCAAGGTGCGCCTTGTAACGGTTGAATACGACATCCGCGAGGATCTTCCGGAAGGAACCATATGCTATCGCCTTGAAGGTTCTTCAAACGATGTAATCAAGCAGTTACTTAAACGACGCTTCAAAGTTCTTTCAAACAATGACCTTGATAAGATTGCTGAATTTTCGGATGGTAACGCAAGGGTTGCATACGCTCTTGCCTCTTCGACAGTAACCACAGGAGAACTTGCCCAACTGCGTGATTATGAATTGTTCAAACGACTATTTGTTCAAAAACATGCCGAAAACGACGAGATTTTGCGGTGTGCGAAAGCCGCGAGCCTTCTGTATTCCTTTGACACTTCATCCGGTTCGGAAATAGATATACTTGCTTCATTTGCCGAAGTTTCAGTCATTACTTATTCGCGGCTTGTCACAGAGCTGTACCGACGCGGCCTTGTACAGCAACGTGGGATTTGGCGTGCGGTTCTTCCCCATGCAATTTCCAATCGTTTGGCAATGCAAGCAATCGAAGAGCTTCCAAAAAATCTGCTGATTAAAGTTCTTGTTGAAGATGCCTCAGATCGCGTTGCTCGTTCATTCTCTCGACGTCTTGGCTATCTTCATGAATCGAAGTTTGTTTGTGCAATCGTTCAGGAATGGCTACAACCAAATGGTCGGTACGGTGAACTGACAAGTCTCAATAAAATTGGTAGAGAAATATTTGCCAATATTGCACCAGTCCACCAGGAAGCCGCACTGAATGCATTGGAACGCGCAACTCTCAATCCTGATTTTGTCTCCACTGAAAATTATGATCGAGGTCACTTTGCTCGGATCACCCGATCATTGGCATATGATCCAATACTATTTGGCCAAGCGGTTAATGTCCTTTTGCGTTTCGTAATAGCCGAACCAGAAGGCTACAATCGTGAGTCCACTCGTGACATGCTGAAATCATTGTTTTATTGTCATCTGTCGGGGACGGAAGCACGGTCTGATGTGCGTTCAAAGTTCGTTCGCGAACTCATTTTGTCTACATATGAGAGGAAGCGGAACGCTGGGTTTTTGTTGCTTAATGCCGCGCTGGAAGCTTGGCACTTTTCTTCGCACTATGGATTTGATTTTGGCGCTCGTAAGCGTGGCTATGGTTGGTGGCCGCGCACTTATGATGAGGTACGGGAGTGGTATAATCCGTTCATCGAGATCGCTGTTGAAGTCGGAAAAGGTATCACTGAATCCGGGCGGCATGCGAGAGTGGTATTAGGCGAGTCCGTGCGTGGACTTTGGGTTGGCGCAGGGTTGAGTAGCGAGATAACCGCAGCCGGAAAAGAGTTGTTACTGATTGATGGCTGGCCTGAGGGGTGGCTTGGGATACGAAGCATTCTGCAATATGACAAAGACAAGATCAGTGAAGAGTCACTTCAGGAGTTGCTAAACATTGAACATATGTTGGCCCCGCGTGAGCTAAAGACAAAAATTGGTGCAAGGGTGCTTGCTCGCGGATCTTTTGCGTATGACCTGGATGAAGGATGCGATGATGCCGAAGATCCTTCTGTTAAATATCGTAGTGCAGAAATGGTAGCTGAAGATTTGGGCAAGGCTGCCGCATTTGAAAATGACCTTCTACCTGAATTACTGCCTGAGTTGCTGAGCAATAATACAAACAGCAAAGTGTATAATTTTGGCGTTGGCGTTGGGCAAAATGTTTGTGATGCCGCAAAATTGCTAGTTCAAGCCAAACATATCGTGAGGAGTGCCAAGCCGGGTGAGGTCAGCTTGATATTCTTGCGAGGATTTATTTCCGGATGGCAGAAGGTGAAGCCGGAAGAAGTCTCGGCCTTTCTCGATGTAGCCTATCATGATGAGGTTTGGAGTAAATGGTTCCCTGAGCTGCAACTGAGAGTAGACCTGGACGATGCCGGTTATGAGCGTCTTTTAAAGTCTCTTGAGTTGGGCAAAACGCCAATCTGGCAGTATAAGTATCTTAGCTATGGTCGAGCAACTGACACGCTAAAGGTTGAACAAATATTTGCTCTTATCGACGGAGTAGGCTCTAAGCCTGAAGGTGGCTTGGAGGTTGCTATCGATGTACTTTATATGGTTATTCATTGTGCAAATGAAAAGAACGATGTCTACCGGCAAGATTTGGCAACCACTTGTTTATCATTTCTCGAAAAATTGGATTGGTCAAAATTGCAGGGTGATCGCGGTAACATTGACTACCATGTAAAAAAGATAATTGAGTTTGGATTGGCTGTTTGCACATCAGAGGATAATGTAGCTAAAATACTACACAACTTGGTTGCTTACGAACGCTCTCAGAGCCGGTTGTATTCTTCCGGCATAGGCAAGCTTCTTGCCCCATTTTTCAAACACTTCCCCGAGCAAACGCTAGACGCGATTTATGTCGCCGATGAAGATGGCGAATTCTATACCGCATTGCGGATCGTTTCACGTTTGGATAATGACAGGCAAGAAACTGCTATTCGCAAAGTACCTCTTGATTCACTTATCAAGTGGTGTGAGATATCCCCTGAGGATAGGTATATATTCGCCGCACAAACTTGTCGTCTCTTTGAAAGAGCATCATCGGATACTAGTGGAACACCTACTGGTCTAGTTTTATCTGAGGTTGCAATTCGCGTTTTAGCTGGCGCAAGGGATAAGCAATCAGTTCTTCACATTTTCATAGATCGTTTTCATCCAAGTGGGTGGACGGGATCGCTCGCTGCAATTCTAAGAGAAAGAATACCCTTGCTGGCTAAGCTGAACCCAGCTGGAGACGAAAACATAAGGTCAGAAATCGATCTGGCTGAAACAAGGTTGAGAAAACAAATTGCTGCGGAAGAAGAGCGCGAAGAAGCTCGGGAAAGGCTGCAAAGCGGAAGTTTTGAATAAACTTAAGTAAATCTGGCAGCAGCGTACTGATTCTTTTCGCCTGCGCGAAACGAACACAACCCGCGCCAAGATGGACGTCGGATGATGTTAGAGGTTACACTGAAACTCTTTACCCCGGAAGTGCGGCTTGTCCGGTGGCCAGGGGCTCATCAAACCCAACCCCCGGTTCACTGAACCATCAGCAAAACCGCAACACCAGGCAAAGCCAACCACCCCCATCCCTTTAGGCCCGTAGTTTGGGTCCTCCTAAATTAGGAGGGGTGCTTTAAAACGACTGACCTTACCATGATGTGGTCGGTGTCCTGAGCGACAGCGATAACCCTCGTGATTATTGGTACAAGATAAAAAACGTGAAAAGATTGAAGGAGTTGAGTTGTCGACAATTTGTCGGCAACTCAAACTTGCCGCTTCTGACGGCAAGAAATATGCGACCGACTGCGCAAATGCCAAGGGTTTGCTACGCATCATCCAATCCATCCCTAGCTGGACAGAGATAAACCGGAATAGCTGTTTCATGGAAATACCGGGACACCTCCAGATTAATGGAACCATCAGCAAGCCTACTTCAGCACTGGAAAACCCCCTGTTGTTATGAAATACTGTGCAACACATTCTGGTGGAGGTGATACGAAATGGCCGGAGAACAGACTGCTCGGGAAATCAACTGGAAACAGATCATCAGTCTGCCGGTAATCGTAGCTGCGTTGGGTTATTTCGTGGATATCTACGACCTGGTGCTCTTCAGCATCGTCCGGGTTCCCAGCCTCAAGGCCCTGGGCCTGCAAGGCCAGGATCTGATCGACAAGGGGGTCTTTCTGCTCAACATGCAGATGGCCGGGATGTTGATCGGCGGGGTGATCTGGGGCGTGCTGGGTGACCGCAAGGGACGGCTCAAGATCATGTTCGGATCGATCTTCCTGTATTCGCTGGCTAACCTGGCTAACGGCATGGTCACTTCCCTGCCCATGTACGCCCTGTTGCGCTTCATTGCCGGTGTTGGGCTGGCCGGGGAACTGGGAGCCGGGATTACCCTGGTCAGCGAGGTGCTGCACAAGAGCGTGCGGGGTTACGGCACCATGATCGTTGCCTCGGTCGGCGTCTCCGGCGCCATCCTGGCCAACATCGTGGCCAAGGGTTTCGACTGGCGCACCGCATTTTACATCGGTGGGGTGCTGGGCCTGATGCTGCTCCTGTTGCGGTTGAGCGTGGCTGAATCCGGTATGTTCAGGGGGATGGAGAACAGCACGATCTCGCGGGGCAATTTCCTGTCGCTGTTTACCTCGCGCGACCGCTTCGGCAGGTTCCTGCACACCATCATGATCGGGCTGCCCTCCTGGTTCGTGGTGGGTGTATTGATCACCTTTTCGCCTGAGTTTGCCAAGGTAATGGGTGTCCAGGGCACGATCAGCGCCGGCAACGCCGTCATGTACTGCTACCTGGGACTAGTGGCGGGCGACCTGGCCAGCGGACTGTTAAGCCAGTTGTTGCAGAGCCGCAAGAAGGTGGTGCTGATCTTTCTGCTCATCACTGTGGCCGCTGTAGCAACCTATTTTTCGGCCTCCGGCGTTAGCGCCGCGACATTCTACGTTATCTGCGGCATGCTCGGTTTCGGCATCGGCTACTGGGCGATCTTCGTGACCATCGCTGCCGAGCAGTTCGGCACCAACCTGCGGGCCACCGTGGCCACTGCCGTTCCCAACTTCGTTCGCGGCATGACAGTACCCATCACCATGCTCTTTCAGGTCGCCCGCAAACCCTTGGGCATAGAGACCGGCGCCCTGGCCGTAGGCCTGCTGTGTCTCTTCATCGCTCTCTTCTCCCTGTCGCGTCTGCAGGAGACCTTCCACAAGGATCTGGATTACTTTGAGGAATTCCTTTGACGTCCGGGCATCGCTGAATGTGCCTGAACAATAATAATTTACAGTCTTTACTCCCCCGGATGCCGGCCAGCCTTTTGTGCTTGTCCTTTACTCATATTATTACGATATATTAATTGACGCACAATAAGCATTTGTGTATTTTAAAATGCGTGACTCACTATTCTGTTTAACCGGGGTGAGGTGTATAAAAAACAAACAAAAAGGAGTCCGCAAATGAGGAGATTAGTTGTTGCTTGCCTGCTCTGCTGCATCATGGTCTCATCTGCTTCGGCTGCGCTGAAAATCGCCGGCCATGGAGAGTTATTACGCTTTGATCCCGCCGAATTTCCGCCGCAAATGAAGGCCCATTATGAAATATTCAAAGCAAAGTGCACAAAATGCCACTCCCAGCAACGAATTGTTATTTCATTCCTGTCTGGAAACATGCCCATCACAGGCCAGACATTTGACATGGACTCCCTGAAAACTCTGTCCTTCAGAATGTGTCGCAAGACGATAAACAAACCAGATAAACTGATTACAAAGGAACAGATCAAGCCCATCTACATGTTACTCAAGTACATGATGGAAGAATCCTCACGTTAACTACCAGAAAGGAGTGTGCGACATATGAATGCGATACAAGTGATCATAGCCGCCGCGTTACTGTCGGCCCCATTTTTTTCGGCTCATGCCGACGAAATCAGGATCGAAGGCGGAGCTGCTGCAATATCCACGGTTTTTTCTCCGATCAAAGACGCCTATGAAAGCAGTACCGGCGACAAACTCACCATCATCCTTACCAATCCCACAAAAGCCCTGATTTCGCTGGAAAAGGGCAGTGTCGACATGGCGTCTCTTAATCTCCTTTCCTTTGACGACGCCATCAACAAGGCAAAAGCGCAAGGGGTAAGCATTGATCCTGCCTCACTCAACCGCACCGAAGTGGCCACCAGCTCTCTGCTCGTTTTCTTGAACAAGGCAAACAAGGTTAAAAAGCTTAGTAAAGACCAGTTGAAAGCAATCTTTACCGGCAAGGCAACAAACTGGCGTGAGGTCGGCGGTGACAATGGAGATATTACTGTCTATTGGGGCAAGGAAACTCCCTACCTCAACAAACTATTCACCAAAACTATTCTGGATGGGGAGGCTGTGACCGCCAAGGCAAAACCTGCTGGTGATCATTTCAACCTCAGGGAGATTATTCTCGCCAACCCAGGGGCAATTGTTGTTAATACAAGCGGGCTGATAACGCCATCAACAAAAGTCCCGGAGATCCCTCCCATGAAGCTGCCGATCCTTGTTTTCACCAAGGGAGCACCATCGGCAAAGGTGCAGAAGCTTCTCAAATATTACAAGGATGAATTTGGATTTATGGATGAGTAGCAGCAGGTATCAGACAGGAAACAGGCCGGGAGAAAATGTCACCCGGCCTGATTTTGACACGCTCTCATCAAAAAAGGCCTTTTTTCAAAGGCCTTTTGCATTGCATTTTTTCTATCCGGCTATTAGTTCTTATATTGAATCCAGCCTACCTGCTGCCCTTCCCAGAGATCGGCTCGGGTTCACAGACGGCTGACGAATCATAAGCTTCAGCGCCACATTTGCCACAGAAGACGGTTGCTTCAGCCGACAAAGCGCTTGCGCGGGCAGTGTCGTCAATGGCGCAGAGTTTGTCATAAATTCTGCCTTTCATACGGTTTGCACCTCCCTTTTCCTGAAATCATCCTTCTTACAGTGTAATTATACGATAAATTATCCAAAATTATAATATATGCTTTTACATATTTTACCCCACCCACTATTTACATCTACCGATCTCACACGGAAATAGTCAAGTCATGACAAAAGCTGAGTTCCATGTTCCAGTGCCGGCCTTTACAAACATGCTGCTGTCGGCTATAAATTAATCCATTGAAATCATCGACAGGAGGAAAATCGCATGGCCGACATCAAGGGAACAAAGACGGAGCAGAACCTGAAAGACGCGTTTGCCGGGGAGTCACAGGCCCGCAACAAGTATACCTACTTCGCCTCGGTGGCGAAGAAGGAAGGGTACGAAAAAATCGCTGCCATCTTTATGGAAACGGCCGACAACGAGAAAGAGCATGCCAAGCTTCATTTCAAGCACCTGTCCGGTATCGGTACAACTGCCGACAACCTGAGGGCGGCCGCGGCCGGCGAACTCGAAGAGAGTGTTGACATGTATCCACGTATGGCGCGTGAGGCAAAGGAAGAGGGCTTTCCGGAGATCGCTTTCATGATGGAGGCTATCGGGAAGATTGAGCAGGCTCACAAGGAGCGTTACCAAAAATTACTGCAAGAGCTGGAAGCCGGAACCATCTTCTCCAAGAGTGAGCAGGTTAGCTGGAAATGCATGAACTGCGGCCACATCCACGAAGGGAAGGAAGCACTCAAAATGTGCCCGGTCTGCAAGCACCCCCAGGCCTATTTCGAGCTTGCCTAACAACTTTATCAAGCATTAGAAATGCAACAAGCCTGCCATGGTGCTGTCCCGAAACCGGTTAGCACCATGGCAGGTTGCTGGTCATAACGCCGAGACGGATCATCCTGTTTTATCTCCCATATTGTTCACATTTCGTATTTCAGCCACAATCCAGTTCCAGACATATAAAAAAAGGACACCCCGTTTGTCAAAGGTGCCCTTTCCAATCCTGCATATTTTTACATGCTACGGTTAGCGCATCAGCTCAAAGTCCCTGTCTTCACAGGTCTCATCCTTGATGTCGAGGAACTTGTTGCAGATCTCGGTTACCATGTTGACGACACCCTGATAGCCGATCAGCGGGTAGCGATTTTTGTTGACCCGGTCGAAAATCGGGAATCCGAAGCGGAACAGCGGTACGTTGGCATCGCGGGCGGCAAACTTGCCGTGGCTGTCGCCGATCACCGCATCGACCGGATCGGTCACCAGCAGCGAACGCAGGTGCCAAAGGTCCTTGTTCATGTAAATCTTGCAGTCCTTGCCGTACATCGACTCGTCCAGCAGCGCCTGCAGTTCCTTTTCGACTTTTTTGGTGCCGCGGCTGCAGAGGATGTGGTGCGGACGGGCGCCCATCTCCAGCAGGAATGAAACATAGCCCATCAGGTAATCCGGATCACCATAGACGGCGAACTTCTTGCCGTGCATGTACTGGTGCGAGTCGGTCACGGCATCCACCGCCCGGCCGCGCTCGTTTTTGATTGAAGCCGGGACTTCCTTGCCGAACAGATCTGCTACTTTCATCAGGAAGGCATCCGTCTTTGCGATGCCGATCGGCATCGGCATGGAGACATGCTTGCCGGAGTAGTTGTCCTTGATCCAGCTGAAGGTCTTGGGGGTAGCATAGGGACCTATGGCGATGGTGGCTTTGCCGTTGATCGAGTCGGCTGCGTCCTCCAGTTTGGTGCCGCCGGCGTAGACATGGTAACTGCCGTCGCAGGGCGAATCAAAGGTGAACTAAATATCGGCCAGGATCGTATAAGGAATGCCGAATTCCTTCAGAAGACGCTTGTATTCGCGGTAGTCGCCGGTATTGAAGTCGCAGCCCGGGATCAGGTTGAGTTTGCCGGTGCAGCGCCCCTCGATCTGTTTCCCCTCGGTCAGGGTCTGCAGAATGGAGACCAGCATGGAGTCGTAGCCATGGATATGGGTGCCGTTGAAGCTGGGGGTGTTGGCGTAGGGAACAGGCAGATCCTTGGGCACACAAGCTTTCTGTTTGGCGTTTTTGATGAAGGCGGTCAAGTCGTCACCGATGACCTCGGGCATACAGGAGGTGAAAACAGCAATCATCTTGGGTTTGTAAATGGCATTGGCGTTTTCAAGACCTTCATGCAGGTTGTTCTGGCCGCCGAACACTGCGCCGTCCTCGGTCATCGAGTCGGATACAGCCGGGGCCGGCTCACGGAAGTGACGGTTGAGGGTCGAGCGGTAGTAAGAGGCACAGCCCTGCGACCCATGCACGAAAGGAAGCGTCCCTTCGAAACCGTGTGCGGCCAACTGGGCGCCCAGCGGTTGACAGGCATGGGCAGGATTGATCACCAACGCCTGACGGGCAAAGTTTTTCTCTTTGTATTCTTCGGTATTGATCCAGTTTTTAACCTTCTCAATCTCTTCCGGCGTTGTTTCGACTATTTTTTTGACCTCAAGCTCTAGTAGGTTTGACATGATATTCTCCTTTGGGCCGGAAACTCATCCGTTACACAGCCGCATATTTTTTAAGCACTTACCTCTGCTCTTACCCTTCTCCATGAGGGAGAAGGTGGCCGAAGGCCGGATGAGGGGCAGCAGTGGCAATAAATCAGCCGTCCCCGTCCCCCTCACCCTAACCCTCTCCCTCAGGAAGAGGGGATTATCAATATGGTGCTTTTACCAGATTCCAGGTCGGGCTATTGATCGCCATATCTATATCCCTGGCAAAAACTTCGAAGCCTTTGTATCCGTGGTAAGGCCCGGAATAATCCCAGCTGTGCATCTGACGGAAAGGGATGCCCATCTTCTGGAAAACATACTTTTCCTTGATACCGCTGCCGATCAGGTCCGGCTTGAGTGCGTCGGCAAACTTTTCAAACTCGTACTCGGAGGGGTCGTCATAGACCACGGTGGCATCGGGCATTTCCGGTGCGGTACGGTCGTAGTCATCGGTGTGGGCAAACTCGTAACCGGAACCGACGCAATCCATACCCAGATCCTCATAAGCGCCGATGGTGTGACGGGGACGGAGACCACCCACCAGCAGCATGACTTTCTTGCCGTCCAGGCGCGGCTTGTATTCCTCGATGATGGCCTGCATGATCGGGTCATACTTGGCGATAACCGCCTCAACCTTCTCCTTGATGTTATCGTCGAACAGTTCGGCCAGCGCCCGAAGACTCTGTTTGATCTTGGTCGGACCGAAGAAGTTCAGTTCGATCCATGGAATACCGAATTTCTCTTCCATGACCTTGCACATGTAGTTCATGGAGCGGTAGCAGTGTATTACGTTGAGCTTCACTGTGTGGGTGGCGGCAATCTTTTCCAGTTCGCCGTCGCCGGTCCAGACCGCCTTGACGTTTAAACCGCACTCTTCGAGGAGAGGCTTGGTCGACCAGGCATCGCCGCCGATGTTGTACTCGCCGATCAGGGCGATGTCATAGGGGCTCTCGGGCTCGGCAAATTCGCGAGTACCGATGATGTAGTCGCGGATGGTGTCGTTGGAGATGTGGTGACCCAGCGACTGGGAAACGCCACGGAAACCCTCGCAGTTACAGGGGATGATCGGGATATCCAGATCCTTGGCCGACTGCTTGGCAACCGAGGTGATATCGTCACCGATCAGGCCGACCGGGCATTCGGACAGAACCGAGATCCCCTTGGCCAGCGGGAACAGGTCATGGGCTTCTTCCAGCAATGTCTTGAGTTTCTTGTCGCCGCCGTAAACAATATCTTTTTCCTGGAAATCGGAGGTGAACTGCATGGCGAAGTTGGTAACGCCGGTGATACCACTCATCATGTTGCGGCGTGTGCCCCAGGAGTACCAGCCGCAGCCGACCGGGCCGTGGGATACGTGGACCATGTCGCGGATCGGGCCCCAGACCACCCCTTTGGCTCCGGCATAAGCGCAGCCGCGGGCACTCATGACACCAGGAACCGTCTTCTTGTTGGATTTGACCGAGGCGCAACCCGAAGCCGCATCATTGGGCGCCAGATGCGGAGCGCGCTTCTTTCTGGCTTTCTCGGGATACACCGACAGGGCATCATCGATCATGGCCTGGGTGGATTCCTTGGTAATGCCTTCAATTTTTCGTATTTTGTCTGACATCATAAACTCCTTTCAAAACCCACCACGGAGACACTGAGACACGGAGAAGATCAAACCTAATACTATAATGGTTTAAAACTTGAAACTCTTTGCCTTCCTCTGTGTCTCCGTGTCTCCGTGGTGGATTGCTTTTATAATTATGCCGCTGTCGCAGCCTCTACCACGCCCACTACGCTCTCATCCTCTGCTTCCATGATGCCGAACTCCATCAACAGATCCTCCAGCTCTTCCATCTCCAGCGGGGTCGGTACAACCAGCATCTTGTTGTTGAGGATCTTCTCTGCCAGGGTGCGATATTCCTGGGCCTGCGGATGCTCGGGGGAGTATTCGATAACAGTCATGCGGCGCATCTCGGCCCGCTGAACCTGATTGTCACGGGGCACAAAATGGATCATCTGGGTGCTGAGCTTGGCTGCCAGGGCGCTGACCAGTTCAAACTCCTTGTCGGTTTTGCGGGCGTTGCAGATCAGACCGGCCAGACGCACCTTGCCGGATGAAGCATACTTGAGGATACCCTTGGCGATGTTGTTGGCGGCGTACATGGCCATCATCTCACCGGAACAGACGATGTAGATCTCTTCGGCCTTGCCTTCACGGATCGGCATGGCAAAACCGCCGCAGACAACGTCACCCAGAACATCGTAGAAAACAAAGTCAAGATCATCCGTGTAAGCGCCGTTCTCTTCCAGGAAATTGATGGCGGTGATGACACCGCGGCCGGCGCAACCAACACCCGGCTCCGGGCCACCGGACTCGACACATTTGGTATCGCCGTAGCCAACCTTCATTACATCATCCAGCTCCAGGTCCTCAACTGTACCGCGCTCGCGCACCAGGTCCATAACCGTATTCTGTGCCTTGGCATGCAGGATTAAACGAGTGGAGTCAGCCTTGGGGTCGCAGCCGACGATCATGACCTTCTTGCCGAGGTAGGCCAGGCCTGCCACCGTATTCTGGGTTGTGGTTGACTTGCCGATGCCGCCTTTGCCGTAAATTGCTATCTGTCTCATGTGAAGCTCCTTTCGCTCACCAATCCGTGAGCACTCGTGATTTTGTTAACCAGTTAGAAAATTCTCTGCGGTTTCTGACAGAACTATTTTCGTTAACGCACTTTCCCTTTAGGGGCCGGGGCCATAAAAAAAGCGCCCCATTGCTGTGTATGGCGGCGCCTTTGCCGAATCCTGTTTATTGTTTGTTGTGCTGCTTGCCTTTACTTTTGCATAGCTCGTGCCAATTCATAACCTGCTGATTTTGTTATCACATCATTAATGACAGTACCGGCAATTCAGTTTACAGCCCATAAGTTGCCTACATTCTGTGCAGCAATGCTTTTTTGTCGGCTGTTGCCCTTGATTTTTTGGCCAGCACCATACGCCTCGCTGCTTAAAAATTTGCCGATCTGCTTGATTATGTGCGATTTTTGAGTATAATTATTTAAATTGTGCCACTGTCAGCCTTCAGGGGGGTTTACATGACGAATCCGGCTCTGGATTCCACCTCACCGATTGAAAGTTCAGCCGAAACACTTCTTGCCTTGAACGAGCAAAAGTTCCACGCCATTTTCAACAATTCCGGAGACGCCATTTTCATTCTGGACGCGAATGGCCGCTTCCTGGAGGTAAACCAAGAGTGCTGCACTCGTTACGGCTATTCCCGCGATGATTTTATGCATATGGGGGTACAACAGATCGATTCGGCCGATGAGGGCGTCGATGTCGACATGAAACTGGCTCAACTCAAACAGGCAGGACACTCGGTTTTTGACACCGTCCATCTCTCCAGTAGTGGCAGGAAAATACCCACGGAGGTCAACTCCAGGCTGGTCACAATTGGTGATCAGTGCTTCATCATCAATACCTGCCGCGACATTTCCGAACGCATCCTGGCGGCCAGGCAACTGACCATCTCCCAGAACCGCTACCGGCACTTCGCAAGCCTCGTCTCCGACTATTTCCATTCATGTATCCGCAGGGCAGGATTTCCATATCGGGTAGAATGGATCGGTGGAGCAACAGAGGCAATCACCGGTTACTCAAAAAACGAACTCGTCAAAATGGGCTGCTGGTGTTCATTGGTGCACAAGGATGATGCACAACGTGTTCACGAACACCTGGCAGGGCTGGTGGCTGGGGATCGTGCTGAGATTGAATTCAGGCTGGTTTCCAAGACCGGGGCAGTTCACTGGATCAGGAATACCTGTTGCTGCGAAGCCGGCGACAACCCAGGTGAACTTCGCCTGTTCGGGGCATCCCAGGATGTCACCCGCTACAAGCAGGCCACGGAACGGGAACACCTTCAGCAGAGACAACAGGATTCCCTGCTAAGGCTGTACCGGTTGACGGATGAGAGTTACGAGGCGCTCCTGGATTTTGGGCTGGAGGAGGCCCTCAAGCTGACCGAGAGCGACATCGGCTACATCTTTCTTTATAATGAGGACACTCGACTACTATCGCTTCACTCCTGGACTCCGTCGGCAATGAGGCAGTGCTCGATCCAGGAAAAGCAAACGATTTACGAACTGGACAAGACTGGTCTGTGGGGGGAGGCGGTCCGTCAGCGCCAGGCCATCATCACCAACAACTATCTTGCCCCCAACGAGCACAAGAAAGGCTACCCCGAGGGGCACGTATACCTTGTACGGCACATGAATCTCCCCATCTTCCGCAATAATCGCATAGTTGCGGTGATCGGAATGGGGAACAAGGCCGACGATTACAACGATGAAGATGTCAAGCAGCTCCGCCTCTTGATGGACGGGCTCTGGAACGTGGTTGAGCGACGCCGGGCCGAGGAGCAACTGGCCAGTGCAAAAGATGCGGCTGAGGCGGCCAACCGGGCCAAAAGCGAATTTCTGGCAATCATGAGCCACGAGATCCGCACCCCCATGAACAGTATCGTCAGCCTGGCCCAGCTGCTGAACAGCTCGCCCCACAACGATGAGCAAAGGGAGTACCTGGACGTCATCAAGACCTCGGCCGACAACCTGCTGCATATTATCAATGACATCCTGGATTTTTCACGCATAGAATCCGGGCACATCGAGCTTGACCATACGATCTTCTCACCTCGCACCCTGGTTCAGGAGGCACTCAAACCGCTCCTGATCAGTCTGCGCTCCAAGGGGCTCGAACACACCGTCGATATTGGCGAGGGCATCCCCGATTCACTCTCAGGGGATCCGCATCGACTCAGTCAGATCATCACTAATCTGCTTGCCAATGCCATCAAGTTCACTGAAAAGGGAGAGATCCGTGTAAGCGTAAACCAGGTGGCGTGCGAGTCCAAACGTGCTTTGCTCCATTTCTCGGTTGCCGACAATGGCATCGGCATCCATTCCGAGGTCCGTGACAGGATCTTTGCGCCCTTCATCCAGGCCGATTCGTCAACCACCAGAAAATTCGGCGGCACAGGCCTTGGGCTTACCATTTCACGGCAACTGGTTGAGCTCATGGGAGGAACAATCTGGGTTGAAAGCGAGCCGGGTCAAGGCAGCACATTCCATTTCACGGCGCTATTTGACATGGTTGATCAACAGCCGGTGAAACGTGCCCGTTCCGCGGCAGCCGACCAGAAAAACCTGTTCAAGTGGGAGGGGCGTTCACTGCACATCCTGTTGGCAGAGGATCACGACACCAATCGCAACCTGACCGTGACCATCCTCAAGAAGCTGGGGCATACCGTGACTGCTGCGGAAAATGGCAGGATAGCGCTGGAAACAAATGCACAGGAGCGGTTCGACGTAATCCTGATGGATGTTGAGATGCCCGAGATAGACGGCTGGCAGGCAACCAAACGAATTCGCGAACAGGAGGCAGCCAATGGCACGCATACACCCATTATTGCCCTTACTGCCCACGCCTTGAAGGGAAATCGGGAAACACTCCTGGAATCGGGCTTCAGCGGTTATGTTTCCAAGCCGATCAACTTCGACGTGTTGTGCAATGAAATCAAACGGGTTGTTGCCTGAAATTCGGGCAGAAAGCATCTGCGGCCGGCTTTAGTCATGCGGATCTCGTACGTCAATGCAGATGTTCGGCACATAGCCGGGCTGTGAAAATGTATAGGCATGCCTGACATGGTCGATGCAACCTTCACTCAGGATTGAGGCGACATCTTCGGCAAAAGCGAGCTGTTCGTCGCTTGGGATGATGTAAATGCTTGTTGGTGAGTCGGCAGTCGAGACGATGGCCTCCTGGTCGCATAAAGCAGATGACTTGTTCTTCTCGACGTCGAGCCGCATCCCGAAAACATCCATCCCCTCCATGGTCAACTGGCGTACATACCAGTCATCGTTTCCTGATCCATGGGAAAACACCACTGCATCCAATGGCCCCACAGCAGCACAATACGACCCAATATACTTTTTCAGCCGGTAGGTCTCGATCTTCAGGGCCAAAGCACAGCGCTCATTGCCGCTTAGCGCTTCCTGAACCAGGCGCCTGCGGTCGTAATGCTTGCCGGTTATGCCCAAGAGGCCGCTTTTCTGGTTCAGGATGCTATCCATTTCTCGCGCCGACAAATTCCCACGGTGCATCTCGAAAGTGACTATGCCCGGATCAATGTCACCGCTACGGGTACCCATGACCGCACCTTCGAGCGGGGTCATGCCCATGCTGGTATCAATGGAGATGCCGTTTCGAATGGCGCAGACCGATACGCCACGGTCCAGATAGATGGTCACCAGGTTGCATTCCGCAGGGTGCTTTCCCAGCAACGCTGCAGCCCTACGTGAAAGATATAGATGGGCATGGCCGTGAAAACCATAGCGCCTGAGCGCATATTGTTCGTACCATTCGTATGGCAATGCGTAGATAAAGGCGTGTTCCGATATGGTCTGATGAAAGGCCGTGTCGAATATCGCAATGTGGGGAATATCGGGAAACAGCTCACGGCCGGCTTCTATGCCGGCGACATTGTAGCTGATATGTAACGGCGCCAGCCGTTGCAGATTGCGGATAGTTGCAAAGGTCTGGTCATCAATAATGGCTGAATTGCGAAAGTGTTCCCCACCATGGGCAACCCGGTGGCCAACGGCCACAATCTCTTCTTCGCTCGCCATGACTCCTTGTTGCGCTCCGGTAAGCGTAGTCAGGATCAGCGAGAGAGCGTTGCGGTGATCACAATAATCAACGTAAATTATCTGTCTTTTCTTACCCGGCAGAATATAAATCAGGTAGGAGTCGCCGATGCCTACCCGTTCGACACGGCCCAAGGCCAGCAATGCAAAGTCAGCCTTGTTGAAAAGACGAAAATGTATGGAATTGCTCCAGCAACTTAGCGTCAGTATCTTCATGATATTTTCCGGTGCCAGCAAACTGTTGGTGGGAAGTACACAGCATCTGCACATCCTTAACAGAATTTCGTTGCCACATCCACAATTTTTAGCCTTGGCTAATGTTTAATTCGGCAGACAGACGTCATGCGGGTTAAACAATGGCTCAGGCCGCCTTCTTTATCCCGTACAACTGGAGCAGCTGGACATTATTGAGCGGCCTGCGGGTCTGCTGGGCGATACGGCGCACCTTGTCCATCAGGTGCAGGGCCTCGGCACGGCTAATGGCAATGCCCATATCCTTGTAACGATCGATCAGGCCGCTGCTGCCTGAGTGCTTGCCCACCACGATCTGACGGGTCAGTCCCACCTCGGCCGGATCGAAGCCTTCGTAATTTTTCGGATCCTTGAGTACGCCATCGGCATGCAATCCCGATTCATGGGCAAAGACCCGCTCGCCCACCACCGCCTTCCAGGCCGGCAGCGGCCGATGGGAGGCCTTGGCCACGAACAGCGACAGTTCGCGGAAGCGATGGGTATCAATACCGGTGTCGATGCCGCTGGCATGCTTGAGCCCCATAACAACCTCCTCCAGGGCGGCATTGCCGGCCCGCTCTCCCAGTCCGTTGACCGTCGTATTGACAAACGTAGCCCCGGCTCGGACACCGGCAATGGCATTGGCGGTGGCCATGCCCAGATCATTGTGGGTATGCACCTCGAGCGGCAATTCCGGCAGGGCTGTCCGCAGGGCATGCACCTTGTCAAACATGGTAAAGGGATCCAGTATCCCCAAGGTGTCGCAGAAGCGAAAACGATCACCGCCCATATCCTTGGTAATCTGCATCAGTTCCAGCAGGAATTCCAAGCCGGCACGGCTGGCATCCTCGCCACCCACCGAGACGTACAGACCCTTGGACTTGGCAAATCCCAAAGCATTTTTGAGCTGTTCCCTGACCCACTGGCGCGATTTGCGCAGCTTGTTTTGAATCATGATATCCGAGACCGACAGGGAGATATCCACCGCCATGACGCCGCTGTCGATGCTGGCCTGGATATCCGAAATGGTGGCTCGGTTCCAGGTGATCAGGCGGGCGTTCAAGCCCAGATCAACCAAGGCCTTGACACTTTCCTGCTCATCTCTGCCCATGGCCGGAATGCCGCACTCAATTTCCTGTACGCCGATGGAATCAAGCGTTCTGGCGATGGCAATCTTGTCACGCTTGCTGAAAACCACTCCAGCGGTCTGTTCGCCATCCCGCAGGGTGGTGTCGTCGATAATGATGTCAGTGGGCTTTAGATGTTCCATAATTTTCTCCATGAAAAAAACAAAGGCGCCCCATTCGTCTGAATGGCGGCGCCTTTGCCGAATCCTGATTCTGCCCATATGGCCTTGCATTGGTTGTACCAACACAGAAAAACCCTGTATATCAGTGCGTTGCATTAATCAGGATCTGTGGTGACTGTAAGCCAGAGCCAGGTATGCTCCAAAAATAGGCAGCAACGGCTAATACAGCACCAATGAAGGCCGAACGCACCACCTGTGCCACCAAAGAGATCGGCGATATGATCAAGGCCATGCAGGTCAATCAGATTGGTACCGCTGCAGCCGCGCAATTGAACGGCAATGCCGAGGAGTTGCAGCGTCTGGTGCGACAGTTCAAGTTGTAATCCAACATAGGGAACGGCGCAGCCATATGACTGCGCCGTTCCTGTATTACTGCGCGGTGCAACTAAACACATGAATAAATCTCACGCTACTTTTTCCCCTAGACAGAATGTTTTTTTCCTGTATTTTAATTAATTTGCATAACTCAATTTGAGTGTAAGCGCTCACCTTCCGCACGAAATAATTTTATACTAAAGGCTCAAGACAATGGCGTCTCCAAGCCGCATTTTACTTATGCGAGGAGATTGTCATCATGGGAACTGCCGCCAACAAACTCAGCCTGAAGTCAAAACTGGTTGCAACCTGTTTTCTCATTGCCTTCGGAATTATCGTCCTGATGGCGTCGATGTGGGTCTCAACCGAGCGCATCAAGGTTAATGGCCCGGTTTATAAGGACATCGTACGCGGGAAGGATCTGATCGCCGATATTCTTCCCCCGCCCGAATACATCATCGAATCTTATCTGGTGGTATTGCAGGCGATGGCGGACAGAGATGCTTCGAAATTGGCATCGTTCCAAGAACGTTTCAAAAAACTCCGCTCCGAATATGATGACCGCCACACATATTGGGATAAAGACCTGCCGGAAGGAAAGGCAAAAACACTTCTACTGGAT
>Ga0209212_1000569_pt1 | contig 70689 bp, 54 predicted proteins | sample RifGroC2_FD_183996 | JGI IMG/M metagenome (GOLD analysis project Ga0209212, IMG submission 183996) | Groundwater microbial communities from Rifle, Colorado, USA - Groundwater C2 (SPAdes) (version 2) | ecosystem: Environmental > Aquatic > Deep subsurface > Groundwater | place: Rifle, Colorado...
TCGCCGTCGCTTAGCTCCTTTAAGTGACTGGTAACGTATACGTCGCTCATATGGTCTCCGGTGCTTTTTTTGTGGTGGCTCCCTTTCGACAACATATTAGCCAGCACCAATCCATTGTCAAGCGTTCTTCATCCGGGAAGGTCAGACGGTTTCCTCGCGTCCTCAGCGTAACTGCTTCAAAGTCCAAAAGCCTTTATCGCAGGGTACGCCGAGTACCGCCGGGAACGCAGAGAAACCCAAAAGACTTGTTTGGTTTCCCAGCGTCCTCCGCGGCCTTCTCCGCGTCCTCTGCGTAACTGCTTTAAAGTCCAAAGCCTTTATCGCGGAGTACGCCGAGTACCGCCGGGAACGCAGAGGAATGCACGTTGATATGAAAGAAGCGTTCAACGGGGATGCAGGGGATAAGGGGGATAACCGGAAACGTTTAAGGCCAGGGGTTGAATATTTTCGCACTGCATCGCTTCAGATCCCTGACGTTGCGTGTCACCACTGCCAATCGCGTGGCAAATCAGCGCTGCGGCTCAGATCGAGGTCTACGTCATGAAGAGGCGACTGTGCGAAAAATTGTGAGAGGGGAAGCCTGGGCTTACTGGTCATCTTTTTGTATTCCTCAATCGAGATAACAACCGCCGCCGGCTTACCGCGGAGCGTGATAGTCTGAGGGCCATCGTGTTGAGCAGAGTTGACCAATTGGCTCAAGCGGTTTTTGGCCTCCTGTAATTGCCATTGACCAGCATGAACCGGTTGATCGTGTTTACTTTTCATAGCGCCTCCTATCTGGCTAGACTGCCTAGGTTTTGATTAGCACGTTTTGTCGCATTCGACAAGAAGCTTGAAAAGCTTGTTAGGTTTCCACGCGTCCTCAGCGTAACAGCTTTTAGAACCTAAAGCCTTTATCGCGGAGTACGCCGAGTACCGCCGGGAACGCAGAGAAACCCAAAAGACTTGTTTGGTTTCCCAGCGTTCTCCGCGCGCCTCCTCCGCGTCCTCAGCGTAACAGCTTTTAGAACCGAAAGTTCTTGAAATCTCGAAAACCATACCTTAAGATCTTCCAATCAAATTACCGGGAGGGAGATATGGAAGATCTTGAGGAGATTGCCGCCATCATTGTGGGGAGCGCCATCAACGTGCACAGCCACCTCGGACCCGGGCTGCTCGAATCCGCCTACCAGAAGTGCCTGTGTCACGAGTTGCAATGTCACGGATTGGAGGTGTTTTGCGAGGTCCCGCTGCCGATACGGTACAGGGGTATCAGCATCGACGTGGGTTATCGCATGGACATGGTAGTCGAAGGGCGCGTCCTGATCGAAAACAAGACAGTGGACAAGGTAATCCCAGTGCATGAAGCCCAGTTGCTGACGTACCTGCGGCTGAACGGTTTCCAGCTGGGGTATCTGCTCAACTGGAACGTGGTCCTCATGAAGCAGGGGATCAAAAGGATGGTGAACAACTACAAAAAAGGTTAAACAAAGAACGCAGAGAAACACAAAAGACTTGTTTGGTTTCCCAGCGTTCTCCGCGCGCCTTCTCCGCGTCCTCCGCGTAACAGCTTTTCGAACCTAAAGCCTTTATCGCGGAGTACGCCGAGTACCGCCGGGAACGCTGAGAAACCCAAAAGCTTGGTTAGGTTCCCTCGCGTCCTCCGCCTTCCTGCTTTTCCCTTGACGCCTCACCGGAACCATAATAGATTGCCCACATTCTGCTCCGCCCAATGAATCTGAGTTCACCTCGCGAGACTCTTGCCATGCCCAAATCCCGCTCGACCACCAAACCCGCAGCCGCCGCCATGAAACCGGCGCCTCCCCCCGGATCGAATCGGCCCGACATCCTGACAAACCCCGTCCTGCACCTCGCCCTGCTCGCCCTGGTGGCCCTGGCCGCCTACTCGAACAGTTTCCAGGTCCCCTTCTTCCTGGACGACATCTCCTCCATCGTGGAGAACAAGGTGATCAGGGACCTCTCCGGGTTCCTCTCCGGCGCGGGCTACTCCTTCAACCCCCGCCGCGTCATGGCGTACTTCTCCGTGGCCCTCAACTACAGGTTCGGCGGCCTCGACGTCCGGGGATACCACGCGGTCAACCTGCTGATTCACACGTCGACGGGAGCCCTGGTCTACTGGCTGGCGAGGCTCACCCTGAAGACCCCCTTCGCCGCGTCCGACGCCGGATCGCCCGAGGGGAACTCCCGCCTGTACTGGATGGTCCCGCCGCTGGCGGCGCTCCTCTTCGTCGCGCACCCGGTCCAGACCCAGGCGGTCACCTACATCATCCAGCGCACCGCGTCACTCGCCACGCTTTTCTACCTCCTGGCCGTCGCCTGCTACGTCAGGGCGCGGCTGGCGCAGGAGGAGAAGGGAAGCCTCCTGGCGCCTAAGGCGGTCGTCCTCTACCTCGTCTCCCTCGCCGCCGCCCTCGCCGCCATGAGGACCAAGGAGATCGCCGCCACCCTCCCGGTCGCCGTCCTCCTCTACGAGTTCTCCTTCTTCGGGACCTCGACGCGCAAGAAGCTCGTCGTGCTGGCACCGCTGCTCCTCACCCTCTTCATCATCCCGGTCGGGATGCTCCAGACGGGGAAGCCGCTCGGGGAACTCCTCTCCGACGTGAGCCAGATGACCCGGGAGACGCAGGGCATCTCCAGGGGGGCGTACCTGCTGACCCAGTTCAGCGTCATCGCCACCTATCTGCGGCTCCTCGTCTTCCCGGCGAACCAGAACCTCGACTACGACTACCCGGTCTATCACTCGCTCTTCACCCCCAGGGTGGCCTCCTCCTTCCTGCTCATCCTGGGGCTTTTGGCGCTGGCCGGCTACCTCTACCGCCTATCGGCGCGAGAAAAAAAGAGCCCCTTCGGCTGCCGGGTGATCGGTTTCGGCATACTCTGGTTCTTCCTCACCCTCTCGGTCGAGTCGAGCGTCATCCCGATCAGGGACGTCATCTTCGAGCACCGCCTCTACCTCCCCTCCGTCGGGTTCTTCCTCTCGCTCACCACGGCCGCCGCCATGCTCCTTCAAAAGAGAGAGCGGGTTCTCGCCTTCCTCGCCCTTGCGGCCGTCCTCGCTCTGAGCTTCGCCACCTGGCAGAGAAACGCCGTATGGAGGGACCACCTCACCCTGTGGGGCGACACGGTCGCCAAGAGCCCGCAGAAGTCGAGGCCCAACGACAGCTACGCCAAGGCCCTCTCGGACAGCGGAGACCCCAAGGAGGCGCTCTCCTACGTGCAGCGGGCCATCCAGGCGGAGCCGCGGAACGCCTACGCCCACTACAACGCGGGAAGGATCCTCGACAAGCTGGACCGCAGCGGCGAGGCGATCGGGTGGTACCAGTCGGCAATCGGCCTGAAGCCGGATCTGAAGGAGGCATACAACAACCTGGCGGTGGACTACCTGGTGCAGGGAAACGCGGAGAAGGCTGCGGAGATCTATCGGACGGTGCTGGAGAAGGACCCCTCGTTCGCGGAGGCGCACAACAACCTGGGAACGATACTGAGGGAGCAAAAACGCCTGGAAGAGGCGGCGACGCATTTCAAGCTGGCGCTCTCGAACCGCCCCGGGTACGCCAAGGCGCATCACAGTCTGGGGCTCACCTACGCCGAGCAGGGGCGCCTCGACCTGGCCCTCCCGGAGCTTCAGGCCGCCGTGCGCCTGAAGCCGGACAATCCGGAGTTCAGGGAGGACCTGGGGAGGGCGACGGCAGCCAGGGCGAGATGAAACCTAAAAGCCTTATCGCGGAGGACGCGGAGGTTTCGCGGAGAACGCGGAGAAAACCTCTTTGGATGTAATTTTTGGTTTCCCCGCGTACTCAGCGGCAGTTCCCGGCGTTCTCCGCGTAACCGCTTTAAAGCCTAAAGCCCCTGCGCCAGGCGCAGCTGCCGCGCCCCCTCGGCGTTTCCGGGCTCCAGCTCCAGCACCCGGCGGAAATCTGCCGCGGCTTCTGACTTTTTCCCGACCGCCAGGTACGCCTTGCCCCGGTTCAGGTAGCCGTTCGCGTAGTTGGGGTCGAGCGCCAGGCACTTCCCGTACTCCTCGAAGGCCTGGTCGTAGCGCTTCTGCTCGGCGTGGATCACCGCGACGTTGTTGTGGGTGGGGGCAAGGGAAGGCTTCAGCTTCAGCACCAGGAGGAACTCCTTGAGCGCCTCGTCGTAGCGCCTCTGCATCCCCAGCACCTGGCCCAGGTTGTTGTGCCCCTCCACCAGGAGGGGGTCGATGGCGAGGGCCTGTTCGAAATGCGACTGCGCCTGGTCCAGCTTCCCGTCGCGTATCTCCAAAAGCCCCAGGTTCAGCAGCGGGTCGGTCTGGGTCGGGTCGATTTCGAGGAGGGTTCGGTACACCTGGGCGGCGCGCAGGTACTCCCCCTTGTTCTCCAGGGCGCGGCCGAGGCTCACCAGCACCCTCAGCTTCCCGGGGGACTTCTTCGCGTTGTCCTGCCAGAAGGCGACCTGGTCACCCCAGAGGGTGTTGCGGGCGTGTGTTGCGCCTAAGAGCAGCAGCAAGGCGGCAAGGGACGCGGCGGCGACCGGCCAGCGCGGCCACCCCGGGATGCGGGGGTTGGCGCCGCCGGCCATGGAGACCCCCGCCGCCACCGCGATGAAAAAGCCGACCGAGGGAAGATAGAGACGGTGCTCGAAGATGACGTCCACGATCGGGATCACGCTCGACTCGATGGAAAGGGTGATGAAAAACCAGAAGATCCCCAGGCCGACCAGCCTGAGCAGAACGCCCCTGTCGTCCTCCCTGTCGCGGGAGTGGTACAGGGAGATGGCCGCCGTGACCAGCAGGGCAGAGAGGATCGCGCAGCAGATGAAGACCTTGGGCTGGGCGAACGAGCTGTAGACCGGGTAGTCGTAGTCCAGGCGCTGCCCGACCGGGATGAACAGGAGCCGGAGATAGGTGAGGATGACGCTGCACTGCGTCGCCAGGTAGTCCAGTCGGGGCATGTCCGTCTGCAGCCGGGTCGCCCGGTCCAGGTTTTCCGTCAACTGCGCGAGCGAGCCGCCGCCGGACACCCTGGACACGACCAGCCCGAGGATCGGGACCAGCGAGACGGCGATGACGACGAGCCTCTTCCTGATGTCGCGCGTGAACAGCAGGAACTCGAGAAGGATGATCGCGAACGGGAGCGTGTACGCCATCTGCTTGGTCCAGAGGGCGAGCGTGGCGGCGACGAAGGAGACGACGAACCAGGGGAGCGCCCGGGCCCCGCGCCTTTGTTCCCCGGCGAGAAGAAGCCGACCCTCGATGTAGCTCGTCACGCAGACCAGGTAGAGCAGGGTCGCAAGCGACGCGAAACGCTGCACCACGTAGGTGACCGCCTGGGTCTGGATCGGGTGGGCCACGAAGAGGAGTGCCGCCAGCAAGGCGATGAACGGCGTGCGGCGGTCGATCTCCCCTTCCCCCCTTCCCTTGGCGAAGAAAGGGGTCCTCATGGCGAGGAGGACCAGCCGGTACACCAGCAGCGCTGCGGCGATGTGGATGGCGATGTTCACCAGGTGGAAGCCCGGAAGCGACAGCCCGTGCAGGCGATAGTTCAGGGCGAAGCTGAGGTAGCCGACGTACCTGGAGGTAAAGCCCCCGTACCAGTCGGTCCCCTTGACCGTCGCGGGATGGACGAAGTGGTCCAGGCTCTTTATGATGGGAGAGTCGAGCAGCATGTTGTCGTCCCAGTAGAACGGGACGTTGAGGGTGTGGTAGTAACCGCAAAGGGCGATGGCTACGATGACCGCGACGTGGAAGATGCCGCGGTTCAAAAGGTGCGCGTTTTTCGTCATCCGGGGGCCTTTCTGTTGCAGTTGTGGCACTTTCCGGGAGGGGCCGTTAAGCCCCCGTACCCGGTGCAGGGCGCCCCAATGTACCGCTAAAGAAAAACCAGGACAAGCGGAAAAACTTCCGCTAGCTGAGGGTGAAGCACATGAAAATACTCCTTGTCTCCCTTTTCCTCCCGCAGGAAAAGGCTTCCCACGCGGGCGGGCGCTACGTCTTCGAGCTGTTGCGCCAGCTCTCGGCGCGTCACGAGGTCCACCTGGCGACCAGGTTCGAGGAGGGAGAAAAGGGGGCCCTGGCCGAACTGGCTCCCCTCTGCGCCGCGATCCACGCCTACAAGTACCCCGCCATCGCGAAGCGCGGCGTCCTGGGGTCGCTGCGGCTCATCTACAACTACCTCGGTTTCAGCCGCAGCGCCGACTGGCTGGTGCAGACCGGGGATTACGACCTGGTCCAGGTGGAATGGGTGGAGACGGCGTTCCTGATCGCGAGGGGGAAGACCCCGATGGTGCTGGACGCCCACGACGTGATCACCAAACCGACGCAACGGGCCTTCCTGCGGGCGACCGGTCCCGGCCGGCTCTTCCGGTTCCTGAAGTACGCGCTGGTGAAGAGCGTCGAGAAGGGGATCATGCGGAGATTCGACAGGATCTTCACCATGTCGGAATTCGACAGGAAGTTCCTGCTGGAGCTGCACCCTTTTCTTCCGGTCACCACCGTTCCCATCCCCGCCGGGATGGACCTGAAGCCGACCGCATATGAGCGGGAGAAGAACAGGCTTCTTTTCCTCGCCTCCTTCAAGTACCGGCAGGTGAACGTCGACGGGGCGCTCTACTTCTATCGCGAAGTACTACCGCTGATAAGGCGGGAGGTCCCCGAGGCCCACCTGGTCATCGCCGGGTACGGGCCTCCCGAATCGCTCACGAGCCTCGCGGAGAAGGACGCCGGCGTGACGGTGACCGGGTTCGTCGAGGACACGGACCGGGAGTACAAGACGGCGGCGGTGTTCGTGGCGCCGATACTCATCGGGGGGGGGATCATCGTGAAGGTGCTGGACGCGCTGGCGGCCGGGACTCCGGTTGTGACCACGAGCTTCGGCAACGAGGGGGTTGGGGCAAAGCCGGGGCGGGATCTCCTGGTGGCCGACGATCCGCAGGCGTTCGCCGATGCCGTGGTGGCGCTTCTAAAGGACGAGGCCCTCGCTGAGCGGCTCTCCGGGAGCGGGAGGGAGTTCGTGCGGGAGAACTACAGCCTCGACGCGGTGATGAAGAAGGTCGAGGAGGCGTACGGCGAGCTGACGCGGAAAGGGGAATGGCGCTGAGGGAAGACCAATGAAGGGCTCAACCGTGATCGGCTGAACCCTTCGCGAGAGGGAAGGCTATCCTACTTGGGCTAACAGCTGAAATTGATCGGCTGCAGCTTTTACATATTTTTTCCGACCATGACCATGATGTGGCACGTCAAAGATTTGAATAAGCCCGGCCCCAACTAGAACATCTACATCGCGCTTTACTGCACTTCTATCTCGATGCAGTCGGCGTGCAATATCAGTAATAGAGCCAGGTTCCTGTTTGACCGCTCTGAATAAAGACATCCTTGCATTGGTAATAATCTCTAAGATATCTTCCGGATCTTCAAACATAATTAAAGTACTAGGTTCTACTGCTTCGCCTCTGTCAATTTTTCTTGCCAAAGTTTCACCCCTCGCAAAAAAATCCTCTACACTCCCAGTTGTTATAGTCACTTTCAACATTTTAAATCCTTCTTTGGGCCTTTCTTGGCTGGCATCAATTCCTTCCACTCTTTACAGAAGCGCACTTCCAACTCCTCCATAGACGTGAAGGTGACCGGGAACATCTGCCCCATGAGGTGCCTGTGATGGGATCCGTGATTGTTGTCATACCCAACGACGCGGCCGTTATCGCCGGCGAAGACAGTATGGTTAATGTACGCCAAGTTGTAACGGACCACCTTCCCGTCTTCGCCAGTCCACACCTCACGGCGGATCTGTCCGTTCCCCTTTTTTCGGGAGAGCACACATCTTTCATCTATAATCTTTTTCACAGCCATGACTCACAATATCATGGCTGTAGGAAAACTCAAGTTTTTTGAGCACCCACATGGCCCCTCTCGTTTCGCTTGTTATTTCGTTTGTCACACATCGGAGGCCGTTATTAGCATCGGGAGGATGCGGGATTACTCCCGCGGATATCAGACCACTTCCTGAAGCCTGCCGAGGATCCTCTTGGCATGCTTGCGAGGGATTTTCCAGTTCTTGAACTCCTGCGGCAGACGCTCCAAGGCGGCGCGCACGCGACCGATGTCATCCCGACAGTCCGCACCGTCAATGGAGGCCGCGGCGGCCAGTCCGCGCAGCTGCTCGACCGAGGGATTCCTCCCCTCCCCCTGGTAAGCGGTCCAGTGCTCGCCTCCCGGCCCCTCCGAGTAGGTGAGGTCGTAGGCCGGCGACAACCGCCACGCACCGGTTTCGTCCATCAGGTAGCCGTGGTTCTTGGCGTGGTCGTCGCGGTTCACGGCCAAAAGGTTGAAGACCGCGCGGCGGAATTGCTCGCGCACCTGTCCGATGTCCCTGGTAAGGGACCAAGCGACCGTGAGCAGCTGATCGTAGTCGAGCGAGGGCATCTGGTAGCTTGCATGCAGAAGGCCGAACGCGGTCGCCATGTGCAGCCGCCTGTGGCCATCCGGACGATCGAAGCGGCGCACCGCAATGTGCCGCAGCCCCGCCTCGTCGGTGATGAGCCGGAATTCCGGCACCGCGAGCCCCGCGTCGCGCGCCGTTTGCAAGTAGAGGTATTCCAGCACCCCCTCGTCGGCCCCGAAGGGGCGGTCGCCGCTCGCCCTCGGGGGGGTGAACTTGACCAGCCAGTGGGAATAACCGTCCGGCAGCGAGTCGGCACCGGAGACGAACCGGGTGCCGCAGTCGGAGATCCCGATCAACGCCTTGGGGCGGGCACCGCCCGGTGAGCCGCCGATCTTCGCCAAGAGTCTGCCCGCTTGCTCGATGCGCCCCTCGTGGAGCTGGTGTGCCTCGCGCGCCGCGTGCCCAATGTCAACCGCCTCCACGGCCCGGTCGCCGCTGCCGTCTGCCGGGTGGTAGCACAGGGCCCCCATCGCGCTGTCACCCAGATAGGCCAACCGGTCCAGAGGGGTGATCTCGGAATGCCGCACCCCCCTCCCCTGGAAGAAGCGGTCCATGATCAGCATCCCCCAGCCGTCCGGCAGCGAGTCGGCGCACAGACCGGGGAGGCCGTTTACCAGGCTCCCCGTTTCGAACTGGAAGGTGTTTTGCCCAACCGGCAGTTTGAAGGGGGCGAGTTCGATGCCGCGCCTTTGCCACGCCGCCTCGTACTCGAAGTAGGTCCGCCCCTCGCCGATCGCGACGGTGCCGACCGCCTCCCGCCTCCCGTCCATATCGAAGATCACCTGGAGTTCCTGGAACTTTCTCACCGCGAGGTCCTCCTGGCGCGCATTCTCGCGGGAGCCCGGGTAGCCGCCCGCAACTGCGCGATCGAGGCGGGTGCCGGCGGAGTCAAGGCCTCCATGAGAACGTCCACGCTCCCCAAGGCGACGAGCACCTTGGCGAGGTTCTCCGTGGAGCACACGCCGGTCGACTCCAGGCGGGCGAGCGTAGCGACACCAACGCCCGACTGCCGGGAAAGGGCCTCACGAGTGATGTTGCGCGCGAGACGAATGGTCCTCACGAAGTCGCCCAAGGCCCGCAAAAGATCGCTCGGTTTGTGAAGTGACAGCATGACCGCCTCGCTTATATATCAAATATGGATAGTAATCTTTGAATAGCAAGATTAACGTACCATATATGGTATATAAAAACAAGGGGAGCCGGGCTTGCATTGTTGCAAAGTCCGCTGCCAGACGTCAGAGATTGCAACTTTGCAAGCCTGACCCGGGGTTTCCCGGGTTTCTGACCCGGGGTTTCCCATGGTTGCACCGGAAAACGCTCCGGTATCGAGCGGCATTCCGCGGGAAGCCGCCCTCGCAAGGTTGTTTCGCTATGTACGGTTTCATACATTTTTTTGTATTGATTTATACAATATATTGTACTAAAAGGTACAACATGGAATACAGGTTAAGCAAAGAGCAACTCTTCGAAGCCCTGGAGCAATGGAACCGGCGCCTCAAGCGCAAGGTGCACCTGATCGCCTGCGGAGGGACCGCCATGACCTTGCTGGGGATCAAGGCCTCCACAAAGGACGTGGATTTCATCGCGCCGGTAGTGACCGAGTACAACTACCTCACCAGGAACCTGAGGGAAATGGGGTACGAGAAGGTAACGCAGTCAGGATGGCAGCGCAAAGGGGAGATCTTCCAGTTCGACATCTTTCCCGGCGCCAACATACACACAACCGGACTGCTCGCATCGCCCCTGGAGCCCGGGAGGCATTCCCTGCTCAAGGAATACTCGCACCTGTACATCGGCATCCTGAACTATTACGACCTCATCTGCAGCAAGTTAATGCGCGGAACCAGGGTCGACTTCGAGGACTGCCTTGCCCTTGCCGAGTCCCGGATTTCCGAGATCGACGTGGACCACCTAGTTGAGCAGTACCGGGAAATGATCCGGTACGATATCGCGGAGCTGCGGCTGGCACCGCACATGGACCACTTCCTGGAGCTGCTGCGGGAGAGAGGACTTTATGAACCGCAATGAGCTCATGCACAACCTGTCCACGCTCGGGTTACCGATGTTCCAGCCGAGCGAGACGGTGGACGTCAATGCAACCGTGGCGGAGGTGGTGAAAAGCCGCGACACCCGGCTTTGGGAGCTCTTCCCGACGCTTTTGGCGAACGCCGCGGAGGACTCCCGTTTCGCCCCGCAAGAGGTCGACCGGCTGCTTCCCGACGAGCAGAGCAAGAAGGATCTCCACAAGCTGTTTCTCCTTTGCTCCTCGCTTTACTCCCTGTACCACCTGACCTACCCCTGGTGCGAACAGCTCAAGAAAGGGCTGCCGAACGAGGAAAAGGCGCTGGTAAAGAGGTGGCGGCAGCACCTGGTCGACAACGAGCCGATAGCCTGGGACGACAGGGAGTTCGACCCGCAGCGGCTCAAGAGGTCCTTCGAGCTTTACGTCGAGCAAAACGTCGAAAAGTCGAGGCGACGCAAGGAGAAGCACGAAGAGTTCTCCCTGGCTTATGCGCTGTCCCAGCTCTTCTCGCCAAAGCAGATCGACCTGTTCAAACGAAAGCTGGAGGGGCTTCCCATGACCAAGACCGAGCAGGAATATTACTCCCGTTCGGTAAAGAAAAAGGTGGTGGCCCTGGCCAATTCGGAGCTGCACGGCATGGCGAGAAAATTACTGGAGCAGTAGGAACGCCTCCCGCCGCGGCAGAGCAGCTCCTGCAAGAGTCCCGCCCGGAACCGGCGGGATCGGGGGTGGGTGCAGTAAACTTTGGGGGTGACATTGCTGGAGGTTGCACGGGCCTTCTCAGATAAAAATAAAGGGTTATCCGTTGCCGGATAACCCTTTGATTTTACTGATGGTGCGAGAGAGGGGACTTGAACCCCTATACCCTAAGGTGCCAGATCCTAAGTCTGGTGCGTCTGCCAATTCCGCCACTCTCGCAAAGCTGAAACAGCAAACCCCGCTTTCACGGGGTCTGGTTTTAATTGGGGTGGATAGTGGGGATCGAACCCACGTATGAACGAGTCACAGTCGTTTGTGTTAACCGCTTCACCATATCCACCATATGAAAATTGGTACGCCTGAGAGGGTTCGAACCTCTGACCTACGGCTTAGAAGGCCGTTGCTCTATCCAACTGAGCTACAGGCGCAGAGAGGACTTCCTTGAGTGGTCGGGGTGAGAGGATTCGAACCTCCGGCCCCCTGCTCCCAAGGCAGGTGCGCTAGCCAGGCTGCGCTACACCCCGATTCAAGAAGTCCGTTTATAGCACAGCACTCCGGGCGGCGCAAGCAGATTTTTCCAGCCGGGCTAAATTCCAAACCTGAAAGCGGTTACGCGGAGTACGCAGAGAACCGCCGAGCACGCAGGGAAAGCTCTCTTGGGTTTCGCCTTTCTATCTTTGCGCCTTCGCGCCTTCGCGTGAGCTGAGCGCGGCCTTCAGCTGCCGCATCGCCCTCCCCCGGTGGCTGATGGCGTTCTTGATCTCCATCGGAAGCTCCGAGAAGGTCTGGCCGTACTCCGGCACCAGGAAGAGCGGGTCGTAGCCGAAGCCGCCGCTGCCGCGCGGCGCCTCAAGGATCTCCCCGGGAAGCATCCCGTCGAAGGTCTCGCAGCTCCCGTCAGGCCGGCAGAGCGCGATGACGCAGTGAAACGCCGCCCCCCGTTTCCCGGCCGGCACCCCGTCGAGCTCACGCAGCAGGAGCGCGTTGTTGTCCGCGTCGCCCGCACCCGGTCCGGCGAAGCGGGCCGAGTAGACGCCGGGACGCCCTTCGAGATGGTCGACGCAGAGCCCGGAATCGTCGGCCAGAACCGGTATCCCGGCGAAGAGCGCCGCGGCGCGGGCCTTCTTGACGGCGTTCGCCTCGAAGGTGTCGCCGTCCTCCACCACGTCGGGAAGGCCCGGGAAGTCGGCCGGAGAAAGGACCTTTTCCACCACCCCCTGCAGGAGTTCGGCGAACTCCATAAGCTTCCCCTTGTTTCCCGACGCGACCAGAAGCTCCTTCATCCGTTCAGGGCCTCCTTCTGGATCTCGAAGAGCCTGGAGAGCCCGAGCATCGCGTGGCTCCGCATGGCGTCCATCTGCTCGATGGTGAACGGCTCGGCCTCCGCCGTCCCCTGCACCTCGACAAAGCGCATGGAGGAGGTCATCACGAAGTTCATGTCGACCTCGGCGCTGGAGTCCTCCGGGTAGTCGAGGTCGAGAAACGGCTTGCCGTTCACTATCCCGACGCTCACCGCCGCGACCGCCTCGCGCATCGGGGTGGCCGGCAGCTCGCCGCGCTCGACCAGGGTCCGGAAGGCGTCGGCCAGCGCCACGTAGGCGCCGGTGATGGAGGCGGTGCGGGTGCCGCCGTCGGCCTGGATCACGTCGCAGTCGATGAGTATGGAGCGCTCACCCAGCTGCCCGAGATCCACCACGGCGCGCAGCGACCTCCCGATCAGCCTCTGGATCTCGTGGGTGCGGCCGGAGAGCTTCCCCTTGGACGACTCGCGCTGGTTCCTGGTGTGGGTGGCCCGCGGCAGCATGCAGTACTCCGCCGTCACCCAGCCGCTCCCCTTCCCCTTCAGGAAGGAGGGGACCCTCGCCTCGACCGTCGCGTTGCAGATCACCTTGGTGTCGCCGAATTCAACCAGCACCGACCCTTCGGCATGTTTCAGGTAATTGCGGGTTATCTTTATCTCTCTCAGTGCGTCGTGCGCGCGGCCGTCTCTGCGTGTCATAAACTCCATCCTCTTTTTTCGTAGTCTTTCCCGGCGCTGCCCATCGGCACTTCCGTCCGTCCGCCCGAAAGCGAGTCCACAGCATAAAGGGGACCAGGGGGTTCGACAAGATAAAAAATTCTTATCCTGCCGCGATCCCCCTGCGTCCCCTTTGGAATCCCTTTGCCGTTAGTAGGGGCGAATGATTATTCGCCCCTACTGACCCTCCCCCTCCGGGGGCGGGGACCGCTTTGCCAAAGAGAGACAGGGCTCAAGTTCCTTAACTTGACGGCAGTGAGGGCCGGGGTGGGGATGAGGGGGAGAGGGACTCCGGGGCCCTGGGGAGCTGCGGCGCCGACAGCACCTTGCCGCGCCCGGCGTTGTCGAAGATCTTGGGGCCTGCGGCCCCCCACCAGTTCCCCGGCGCCCGGAACTCCTCCTGGCCGGCGTTGTAAAGGTCGTAGCCGCCGTTGTCGTGGATGGCGTTGTCCCAGGCGACGGAGGCGCCGTCGTAGACCAGGAGGCCGTCGCGGTTCCCCGTTATCTCGTTGCCGGTGACCCGGATGCGGGAGGCGGTGAGGGAGATGCCGAAGTCCCCGTTTCTGGCCAGTTTCGCGCCGGTGACGGCCCCCTCGGATGCGGCGAGGGTGACCCCGCTGCCGTTATCGATGACGGTCCCGCCGACGATCTTCAGCCGGCAATTGTCGCAGGAGAAGGCGGTGCGGTTCACCGACAGGAAGGGCTCCTGCAGGTAGACGGAGCTCTTCCTGGCGAACATCCCCATCCGGTTCGCAGTCAGGCTCAGGTTCCTGAGCGTCGCCTCGCTCTCCAGGAGGACGAGGCCGGTTTCGCAGTCGCTCGCCCCTGCCGACTCCAGCACCACCAGCGCGTCCTGGAACCTCATCCCGGTCCCCGCCCGCTCGCTTCTCACGTTCTTCAGCGTGAGGTTGGAGAAAAGCGCCTCCACCCCGGTCCGCGCCCCCTCGATGCGGCAGTTCTCCAGGAGGTTCTTCTTCTCGCTCCCAAGGAGCATGATCCCCTGCCAGTCGCCCGGCGCAGGCGAGGCGAAGGCGGAGCTGAAGAGGACCGGCGTCTCCCTGGTTCCCGCCGCGACGATCCTTCCCTGCACCACCAGTAGCGCCGCCTGCCCCTCTTTCTCCCTGAAGCGGACCACGGCCCCCGGCTCGACGGTCAGGGTGGCCTGGGGAGCCACGGTCACGGCACCCTGCACCAGCACCTCGCCGCGCCAGACGGTGTCCTCGCTGAGGATCTGGTCGGCGTAGACGAGAGCCGGGTTGAAGCGCGCCTCGGCGCGCGCCGGCACGGGGGCCTCGGCGGGCGCGGCGACAGCGGCGGCGGGCGCCGCGACGGCGAAAGCGGAGAGGGGGAAGTGAAGGGCCCCAAGGAGGAGCCCGGACAGAAATAATCGGGAATATGGCATCATGTCGAGATGATCTGAAGGCTTTCCTTGTGGTAGACCTTGTTCTTGCCGCAGCGCTTGGCGAGGTAGAGGAGCGAGTCGACTATGTGGAAGAGTTCGTCCATCTTGTCGGCGTTCTCGGGGTAGCTCGCCACGCCGATGCTGACGGTCACCCCGCGGGTGACGCCGGAGAGGAGCTTCTTGGCCGTGTTGACCTGCACGCTCTCGCGCAGGCGCTCCGCCGCGAGGATCGCCTTATCCAGCGAGGTCTCCGGCAGCAGGACGATGAACTCCTCCCCGCCGTAGCGGAAGGCGACGTCGACGCCGCGGATGGTCTGCATGATCACCTCCCCCATGTTGGCGAGGAGCTGGTCGCCGGCCGGGTGCCCGAAACTGTCGTTGAAGGACTTGAAGTCGTCGACGTCCATCATGATGATGGAGAAAGGCTTGTGGTAGCGCTTGGCGCGCCCCATCTCCTGGCGGAAGTACTGCTTGAAGTAGCGATGGTTGTGCAGGCCGGTGAGCGCGTCGGTGATCGCCATCAGCTTGGTCCGCTTGTGCAGGGTGGCGTTGTGGATCGCCATGGCGGCAAAGGAGGCGAGTATGGAGAGGAGGTTCAGCTTCTCGCGGTCGAACTCCCTCGGGATGAAGTCGTCCAGGTACAGGATGCCGACGATCCGCCCCTGGAAGACCAGGGGGACGCAGACCAGCGAGCGGATCCCCTCCTTCAGGGCGACCGGGTTGTTGAAGAACGGGGTGGTCTGCGTGTCCTCGATGAAGAAGATCTCCCCCGCCGTCAGCACCCGCTCGGTGAGCCCACCGGGGGTCACCTCCCAGCGCTCCTTCTTGACGAAGTCCGCCGTGAGCCCGGAATGGGCGTGCAGGCTCAGCTCCCTCTTCGCGTCGAAGTAGAGCGCGACGCTCCCGGCGGGGGTCTGGGCGAAGCCCATGGCGCTGTTCAGTATCGCCTGCAGCACCGTGTCCAGATCGAGCGTGGAGACGACCGCCTTGGCAACCTCTATCAGATCCTTGAGCGCCTTGACCTGCGACTCGAGCGACTCCTTCTGGCTATTGCAATCACACTGGGTCATGTCGGCTCCGTGGAAAAATTTTAACGTGCTATTAATAGCACAGCGTCGGCCGAAATGTAAATGCTGTAGGCGCTTTAGCACCGCGATTTCGTTTTTTACGGGACGGCGCAATTTTTAATCTTTAATCTCTTGACTTCACCATACATGTTGTGGTTTATTTCTCGCCGCCCACTAAATGTGGTAGAAAGAGCCATTTCCCATGTGGAATTATAATTTATCCAAGGAGAACGAAGCGTTATGAAAAAAACAGTCGAAAAAGGATCGATCCCCGGCCTGTCCAAAAACGCATTGACCGTGCTTGAAAAGCGCTACCTGAAAAGAGACCAGGCAGGAAAGACCCTTGAGACTGCTAGCGACATGTTCAGGCGGGTGGCCACCGCCATAGCTACGGCCGACGCGGTCTTCGACAAGAAGGCGGACATAGGCGCGCTCTCCGACAGGTTCTATTCGCTCATGACCAACTTCGAGTTCCTCCCCAACTCCCCCACCCTGATGAACGCCGGGCGCGAGCTGGGGCAGCTTTCCGCCTGCTTCGTCCTGCCGGTCGGGGACTCCATGGAGGAGATCTTCGAGGCGGTGAAGTACACGGCGCTGATCCACAAGTCCGGCGGCGGCACCGGCTTCTCCTTCTCCCGCCTGCGGCCGGCCAACGACGTGGTCATGTCCACCACCGGGATCTCCAGCGGCCCGCTCTCCTTCATGAGGGTGTTCGACGTCGCCACCGAGACCATCAAGCAGGGCGGCACCAGGCGCGGCGCGAACATGGCGATCCTGCGCGTCGACCATCCCGACATCATGGACTTCATCATGTGCAAGAACGACCAGCGCCAGCTGAACAACTTCAACATCTCGGTCGGCATCACCGAGGCGTTCATGAAGGCGGTCGACGCCGACGAGGACTACGCGCTGTTCAACCCGCGCGACAAGAAGCCGGCCGGGACGCAGAACGCCCGCAAGGTGTTCAACCGCATCGTGAAGCAGGCGTGGGAGAACGGCGAGCCGGGGATCATCTTCCTGGACCGCCTGAACAAGGACAACCCGACCCCGCACATAGGCGAGATCGAGTCGACCAACCCGTGCGGCGAGCAGCCGCTGCTCCCCTACGAGTCGTGCAACCTGGGCTCCATCAACCTCGGCAAGATGGTCATCCACGGCCGGGTGAACTGGGACAGGCTGAAGGAAGTGGTGCAGCTCGCGGTCCACTTCCTGGACAACGTCATCGAGGTGAACAACTACCCGCTGCCGCAGATCGACGAGATGACCCGCTCCAACCGCAAGATAGGCCTCGGCGTCATGGGATGGGCGGACATGCTGATCCTGCTCGGCATCCCCTACGGCTCCGCCGAATCGGTCACGCTGGGCGAGCAGGTGATGAAGTTCATCAACGACGAAGGGCACGCGGCGTCCCGCAACCTCGCGAAGACCCGCGGCGCCTTCCCGAACTTCAAGGGCTCCACCTACGACCGCCCCGGCGCCGAGCCGATCAGGAACGCGACCGTGACCACCATCGCCCCCACCGGGACCATCTCCATCATCGCCAACGCCTCTTCCGGCGTGGAGCCGCTCTTCGCCGTCTCCTACGTGCGCCAGGTGATGGACAAGAACATCCTGGTCGAGGTGAACCCGCTCTTCGAGAAGATCGCCAAGACCGACGGGTTCTACTCGGAAGAGCTGATGCAGCGGATCGCCGAGCACGGCACCGTGCAGGACATCACGGCGATTCCGGAGAGCGTGCGCGAGGTCTTCGTGACGGCGCACGACATCACCCCCGAGGAGCACATCGCCATGCAGGCCGCCTTCCAGCTCCACACGGACAACGCGGTCTCGAAGACGGTGAACTTCCCGCAGGAGGCGACCATGGAGGACGTGGAGAAGGTGTACCGCCTCGCCTACCAGAGCAACTGCAAGGGGGTCACCATCTACCGCGACGGCTCCCGCGACGAGCAGGTCCTCTCCACCGGCAAGAAGGAGGAGGTCAAGGTCACCGCGCCGACCCACGTCGAGGACAAGCGCACCGCCAAGCGCGAGCGTCCCAAGGCGCTCAAGGGTTGGACCTACCAGATGCAGACCGGCTGCGGTCCGCTCTACATCACCATCAACGAGGACGCCACCGGCCTCTTCGAGGTCTTCACCACCATGGGCAAGGCGGGCGGTTGCGCCGCCTCCCAGTGCGAGGCGATCGGGCGCATGGTGTCGCTCGCCTGGAGAAGCGGCATCCAGGGGAGGCAGGTCGTGAAGCAGCTCCTGGGGATTTCCTGCCACTCCCCTTCCGGTTTCGGCGAGAACAAGGTCCTCTCCTGCTCCGACGCGGTGGGGAAGGCGATCCAGACGCACCTGACGCTTACCGGCCACACCGACCTGGTCGAGGCCCACGCCTTCGACAGGGGCGCCTGCCCCGAGTGCGGCGGCGTGGTCGAGCACGAGGGGGGCTGCGCGGTCTGCCGCGTCTGCGGCTACTCCGAGTGCGCGTAACAGCAATCTGCCGACGGTAGCAAACGATGAAAAGGGGGATTCCCGATGTCCGGGGGATCCCCCTTTCCTTTTGGAACGCAAGGCGCCGAGATGGATTGACAATATTCCCAAAAAAACTAATGCATTGTTCTAGAAAAAGAGGGGGATCTGGATGGATCCCCTTTCTGTTTGGCCGTCCGTCCTGTCGATGTCCGCGTCTTGTCCACTTTAAGCCACTGTACTTTAATGATTAATTGCTGTATACAATAGCCTCGCTTTGGGAATGGCTCTCCCCTTTTCGCCTGCACAAGTCACTCCTTTTAGCCCGCCGGTTTCCACTACCTCATGCAGCTCATATTCGCCCCGGATGGGATAGAGGTTCCATCTATGTAATGGAGGTCCTTTGGAATGAAGCTTCGTCTCCCTCTGCTTTGCACCTGCCTGCTTTTCCTTTCCACAGCCGCCCTTGCTTCCGCCCTGCCGCCCGCGCCGGTCGCACAAACCGGACAGACGAGCTGCCGGGATGCGGAAGGGACTCCCGGGCCCTGCCTCGGGACCGGCCAGGATGGCGAGAGGCGCGCCGGGCTTGCCTGGCCCAACCCGCGGTTTTCGGTCAACGCCGACCAGACGGTGACCGACCAGCTGACCGGGCTCAGCTGGCCCAGGGATTTTTCCGGGCTGCGCAGCGGCAACTGGCAGGATGCCCTCAACGAGGTGCAATCGCTCAACACCCAGAATTGGTTGGGGCACAACGACTGGCGGCTCCCCAACATCAACGAGCTGCGCAGCCTGGTCCACGGCGAAACGACCTTTCTCACCTGGCTGGGCAGGGAAGAATTCACGACCGGCAGCTCCACCACGTCCTACCAGGTCTGGTCCTCGACGTCCTCAACCGGGAACTCGGGTTCTGCCTGGGGCGTCTCCCTGGAGAGCAGCTACTCCATGGAAGGGGGCCTGCTGACCACGGCCGGCAACGCGTGGACCCAGAACAAAACGGACATGTACTCGTGGAACCTGATTTTGCCTGTCCGCGCCAGCGCCAGTTCCATCCCCAGAACCGGCCAGACCACAAGCTACGGCCCCAACGATGACGGCGGACTGCAAAAGGGGGTGGCATGGCCCAAGCCGCGCTTCGTCGACAACGGTGACACGACCATCAGCGACACCCTCACCGGCCTGGTGTGGCCCCAAAACGCCAACATCATGGCGGCGCGGGACCCCTCCTTTGATACGGATTTCCAGGCTGCCAGCGGCACCGAGTCACCCGGAGACGGCGCGGTCACCTGGCAGCACGCGCTGGACTACGTCAGGGAACTCAACGAGGAGATGCACCTGGGGTACAACGACTGGCGCCTACCCAACCGGGCGGAACTCGCCTCGCTGTACGACTTTGGCGAAGCGTCGCAGACCGACTGGCTGGCAGCGCAGGGCTTTTCCACCACGACCCCGAGCTGCTGGTCATCGAGCACGGAGCCGGCCAGCCATGACTACGCCATGGTGGGTGTCGGCGCCTTCAGCAGCCTCGACAAGAAGGGCAAGGCAACGGTCTGGCCGGTGCGCGGGGGGGCCGGCCTCCTGACCGTCTCCAAGACCGGAAGCGGCTCCGGTGCAGTCACCGCATCCAGCGGCGCCATCAGATGGAACGGCTCCACCGGCATCGCCGGCGCCACGGCGGGAGGCAGCGTCACCCTCACAGCTACGCCAAGCAGCGGCAGCGACTTCTCTTTCTGGACCGGGTGCGACAGTGAGAGCGGAAACAGCTGCACCGTCAACCTGACGGGGTCAAAGAGCGTGACCGCCAACTTCAGGGCGACCCCCGTCGCCGGGCTCTGCGGGAGCGCCCATGGCAGCACTGCCGCCACCCCCCCGACCGCCGGCCTTTGCACCAGTGGAACCGCCTCTCCCCTCTCGGGCACCGGTCCCTGGAACTGGACCTGCAGAGGGGCCAACGGAGGGGAGGACGCACCCTGCGGGATGAACCTGTCGGGGCAGAGCTTCGTGGAGCCGCTGGGAACCGGCGTGACTACCTGCCAGGATCCTTCTTACAGCTATGCGACCATCCCCTGTGCCGGTACCGGGCAGGACGGCGAACTGCAGTCGGGGCGTCCCTGGCCTACCCCCCGCTTTACCGACAACAGCATCCTCGCCCCCTCAAACCAGACCATCACCGACAACCTGACCGGCCTCACCTGGGCCAAGAGTCTCAACATAATGGCAACCCGGGACCCCGATTTCGACACGGACGACAACGGCTACTATAACTACGACTATTTGGGACGCGTCTACCGGCAACGCGCCTTCGACTATGTGAAAAAGCTCAATGCTGAAAACTACCTCGGGCACAACGACTGGCGGCTACCCAACGCCAACGAGTTGCGCAGCATGCTCGCCCCCTCGGGCTCCTTCAATGATTGGCTCGGCTCGCAAGGCTTTACGGCCGCCGCAGAGGTATACGAATATAGCTTCTGGTCCAGCACCTTCAACCACAGCACCTATGCGGACACCCGCCACGTCTGGCCGGTCCGGTCGGCTCCCCAGGGTTCGCCGGTACTCTACCGCACCGGGCAGACCGGTTGCTGGGACGACGGCGGGAGCGCGATCCCGTGCGCCGGAACCGGGCAGGATGGCGAACTGCAGCTCGGGGCGGCGTGGCCCACGCCGCGTTTCACCGACAACGGCGACCAGACCATAACCGACAACCTGACCGGCCTGTTCTGGAGTTCCACCACCCCCTCCGGCGTACCTGTGCTGGGGCTTTCGGATATCAAGGAGCTGAACAGCCGCAACTGGCTGGGACACGACGACTGGAGGCTTCCCAACGGCAACGAAAGGGCAAGCCTCTACAACTTCCAGGACGCCAACCCGGTCCGGTGGCTCTCCGGCCATGGCTTCGTCAACATAGACGCGGCGCTGGGCCAGGGGCTGGGCTACGACTCCATATCGTATCCGGTGCGATCCCAGTCGGGGCCCGTTGCCCTGAGTGTCACGTCGTACACCTTCCCGGCGACCTTCTACGGCTCCACATCGGATCCGGTGGAGGTACGGGTCACCAACAACGGGACGACCGCTGCAACGGTTACAGTCACCCTGGCCGGAACAGGCGCGGCTGCATTCAGCGTCGCGCCCGGCGGCACAGCGGCATGTCTCTCACCGGCGCCGACGCTTGCGGCAGGGGAGAGTTGCAGCCTGCAGTTGCGCTTCCGTCCGACCGGCACCGGTTCCAGCAAAGCGACCCTCAGCATAGGGGGAGTGCCCACCGCTTACGGCACCGTGGCGCTCCTCTCGGGTTTCGGCAAGGCAGTGCCGGTGACGCCTGCCTGCGGTGCTGCGGATGGGGGGATATTCACCGGCAAACCGGCCCAAGACCTCTGCTTGAGCGGCACCGCATCCGGGGTAAGCGGATCCGGTCCCTGGCACTGGAGCTGCGGCAGCGGCACGACGCCCCCTGTCGCCTGCACAGGCTATCTGTCCGGCACGCCGGTAGCGCCGATCCCACACAACGAACGGCTTTCCTGCTGGGACAGGTTCGGCATACCGGTCGACTGCAGCGGTACCGGCCAGGAGGGGGAGTTCGGGGGGGGGAAATACACTAGCACGCGTTTCACCGACAACAGCGTTACCAATCCCTCGGACCTGACCGTCACCGACAACCTGACAGGTCTCGTATGGGCCAAGGACGCCAACCTGGCACTGGCCCGGGACCCCGGTTACAGCGGCATGACCGAGGACGGCAGGATGCGCTGGATGGACGCGCAGGGCTACGTGGCGAAACTGAACAGGGAGAACTACCTTGGTCACGGCGATTGGAGACTTCCCAACCGCAACGAATTCGCCAGCCTCTCCTTCGATGAGGGGCAGACATCGAACCAGTGGTTAGGCAGTGTCCTGCAAAGTGCAGGGTTCATCAACATCGGTTACTCATACTACTGGAGCTCCACCACCGTAGAACCGGCAACCCCCTCAACCAGCGAGGCGTGGACCGGAGCCTGGTCCTTTTACTATGGCGGATCCATGGAGGTGTCGGACAAGCCGTCTTATTACGAACACGTATGGCCTGTGCGCGGCCCTCATTCGGGCCCGATGCCGCTGATGAAGACCGGCCAGACCAGCTGCTACAACGAAACTTCGGAGATTCCCTGCAGCGGCACCGGCCAGGACGGCGAGCTGCAGCTTGGCGGGGCATGGCCGACCCCCCGCTTCACCGAGTACGACAACCAGACCATGAGGGACAACCTGACCGGCCTCATCTGGAGCAAGGACCCGGCACTCTCGGTAGCGACCGGGCCGCAGGCCCTGGGTGGCGCACAGAGCTGGCAGGAGGCGCTCGATGCCATCCAGAGGCTGAACCGGGAGAGATACCTGGGGTACGGCGACTGGCGGCTTCCGTCGGCGAGCGAACTCAGAAGTCTCAACGGGGCAGCCACCATCCTGGGACGTCTGGGACTTCTAAAGCAGTACTGGTCCTCAAGCTCCGACGCAGGCGCCCCCTTCAAGGCCTGGTACTACTCTGCCGCCGCCGGGGTTGTCAGCACCGAGAGCAAAACCAGTGGCTACGCAATTCTACCGGTGCGCTCCGGATGGTACGGGGAGGCGGGGGAACCGACCCTCTTCCCGCAGAGTGCTGATTTTCCCGCCACCGGCGCCGGCATGGCCTCGGCTTTTGTCTCCTTCAGCATCGGAAACGGCGGAACAGCCGACCTGGCGGTCCCGGCTGTGCTGCTGGCCGGCGGCGATGCCGCAGACTTCAGCCTGGCACCGGGCGGGGCGACGCCGTGCCCTTCGCTGGCGCCCACCCTGCGGCCCGGCGAGGTCTGTACGGTGGCGGTCAGGTTCAACCCGGCGGGCGCCGGCTCCAAATCGGCATTGCTGCAGGTGGATACCGGGGGGGTGATCCTGCAAAGCGCCCTGACAGGGAGCGCGGTCGCTGCTGTGGACGGCAGTTGCGGTCTAGCCAACAAAGGCTTGTTCACCGATGCGCCGAGCACCGCGCTTTGCTCCCCGGGCGCCCCCACCGCCGTCACCGGCAACGGCCCCTGGCAGTGGAACTGCACCGGAGTGAGCGGCGGCAAGGATGCATCCTGCAGCGCCTTTGCCCTCGGCAAACCGGCGCTGCAGCTCCCTAAGACGGGGCAGACCTCCTGCTGGGTGAACATGAACCCGAGCCTGCCGGTTGCCTGCGCCGGAACCGGGCAGGACGGAGAGCTGCAGACGGGGCTCGAGTGGCCCCAGCCGCGCTTTACCGGCAACGGCGACGGGACGCTCACCGACCGCCTCACCGGCCTGGTGTGGACCAAGGACGCCAACGCGATGAGCAGCCGGGATCCCTCGTACGCTACCAACAGCGGCGGGAGTGTGAGCTGGTCCCAGGCTCTGGACTACATAAAGAAGCTCAACAGCGAAGGGTATCTCGGCCACAGCGACTGGAGGCTTCCCAACGCCAACGAACTGCGCACCCTCATCGGCACGCAGTCCGACCAGGCCGCCTGGCTCACGGCCCAAGGCTTCACCATCTTTTCGGATCCCAGCTCCATCTGGTGGTACGGCTCATACTGGTCCTCCACCACCATGGGCCAGGACCCCGCTGCGGCCGTGTCGGTCGGTCTGAACTTTGCCAACACATGGGCCGGTATCGGCGTTTCAATGGCGCAGGATAAGAAATGGGGATCCGCCCTGGTCTGGCCGGTTCGCGCCGGCGGGCAGGGGGCCGGAGGCTACCAGGTGGTGGCGAGTACCGGCCAGACCCAGTGCTGGGACGAGCAAGGGATCGGGGTGGCGTGCGCCGGCACCGGACAGGACGGGGAGCTGCAAGCCGGCGCGGCGTGGCCCGCACCCCGTTTCTCCACCAATGCCGACGGGACGCTCACGGACCATCTGACCAGCCTGGTGTGGCCCAGGGACCTGGACCTGGTGGCAACGCGCGACCCGAGTTCTCAAAACAGCTATGGCCAGATGGGCTGGGACCAGGCGCCGGGCTATGTCAGGAAGCTGAACCAGGAGAAGTACCTGGGGCATGACGACTGGCGTCTGCCCAACCTGAACGAGCTGTCGAGCCTTGCCAACGAGCAGGCGAACCTGCCATGGTTCAGCGACCAGGGCTTCAGCAACATCGTGGAATCGCGGGTGTACTGGACCTCGACACAGATCGCCCCTGCCTACTCCTATGCCAACGCGCAAGTCTTTTCGGTGCGGCTCTTCCCGAAGAGACCCCCAGGCGACATGGATCATGCCACGGTGTTGCCGGTGCGTGGCGGGCAGAACGCGCTGGACGTGAGAAAAAGCGGCAACGGAGCGGTGACGGTTTCCAAAGGCTCCCTCCACTGGAACGGCGCCATCGGGTCCGCCCGTTACTCCACGGGGGAAACCGTCTCCATCACCGCGGTACCGGATCCCGGCTACAAGCTCTCCGCCTGGGAAAACGACTGCGCCGGCAGCGCCCTCACCTGCACGGTTACCATGGCAGCGGCGCGGTCGGTCACGGCGCTCTTCGTGGAGGCCACCCCCCCCCGGGTTACCATCACCTCGCCGCAGGACACTGCATCCCTGAACTACATCGACACCTTCTCAGGCGAGGTCACCGACAACTTTTCCCTCAACAAGGTCAGTCTGAGCGTAAGGGACCTCGCCACAGGGAAGTATCTCCAGCAGCTGAGCGGCTACTTCGCAGATGCGCCGGCAAATCTCCCTGTGCCGTTTGGCGGCGGCACCTGGAGCCTGTCCATCCTGAACGGGTTGTTCAACGCACAGACGAGGTACCAACTAACGGTTACCACAACCGACAATGCGGGAAACAGCGCCACGGCGACCTCCTCGTTCCTGAAGGTCCCCTATTACGAGCCAACGGGGACGGCCATAACAAGCCTGCTGCCGTCGCGCAGCAAGTTGGCGGTAGCGGAATCGGTGGACGTGACGGGTGTCGTCAGGAGGAACTCCTCGGTGAACGACGGGTTCATCGGGAAGAGCGTCCGGCTTGAGCTCTACCCGCCGGGAAGCGGCACGCCGCTGCCCAACGCCGCCAGTTTCATCTTCACCGAGAATAACGACACCGACGGCAACAGTTTCACCTTCACGGGCGTCAGCGGGTTCAACGCGCCGGGGACCTGGACCCTCAAGGCCGTTTTCGACAAGTCCGGCTACCTGAACGGATCCTCCTATACGACAACGATTCAGGTGGGGCCCAAGGCCGGGTATGCCATCGTGGTCCAAGGGCGGGTTTTCACCGATGCTGAAGGGGCCAGGGACTATGCCAAAACCACGGGAAGGATCATCGACCGCCTCGCCTCACAGGGGTTCAACGTAACCTATGCCGGGAACGACCTGGGCCAGCCTAACGATGTCAGGTACTTCAGCTTCGACGAGACCAGGAGAACGCACGAGACGCCCAGCAAGGCGGAGATCGGCAAGGCCGTAACCGAGTGGGCCTACGCAAAGCTCGCCTCCGCGGACCCCGCCCCCCTGTACGTCGTCCTGGTCGACCACGGAAACCAGGACAGCCAGATCTACCTGGAAGCGAGCGACACGGTAAAGGAGACCATATCGGCCGCCGATCTGGCGGGATGGCTCAACACCCTGGAAGGGAGGTTCTCCGCGCAGCAGCTGGCAGCGCTGCCACCGCGCGTGGTCGTGGTGGGATCATGCTACTCCGGGACCTTCATCCAGCCCATCTCGCGCAGCGGCCGCATCATCATCGCCTCGGCGGCGCCGGACCAGGAATCTTCACGAGGACTCCCCGAAGGCACCGACAGGGTGATAACCGGGGAGTACTTCATCGAGCAGCTGTTCACGCACCTGGACCGGGGGATCACTCTGAAGGAGGCATTCAACAGCGCCGCTGTCGATACCTTGGTCTACACCCGGGCCGGTGACGCCGCCGTTGATTTCCTCCCCACCAAGTCGAACCAGACGGCCAGGCAGCATCCCCAGTTGGACGACAACGGCGACGGCAAGGGTATCACGATCCTCCCCGACGCCGGCACCACGGAAGGGGCGCTGGCGGCCAGCATGACCCTGGGAGTGGGGAGGCACAACGGCGAAAACGCAGCCATCCTGGACCGCTCGGGAAGCATCACACTGGCCTTCGACCAGTCCAGCCTCCCGACGGGGAGCTACCTCTGGGCGACGGTCGGCAATCCCGGCCGGATGCAGGGCCCGCCGTTGGCGCTGATCCGCTCCTCGACGACCAGCACCACGGGAAGCGGCAGCCAATTCGCGTACCAGTTCACCTCCGTGCCGCTCGGCACCCAGGGAAGCTGCACCAGCAGCAGCGGCCTTACAACGACCTGCTACCGGTCCGCCGCGGGTGCTGGAGAACTGGCGGGAATTTTCCAGAATCCTGGCACCTATGACGTGTTTTACTATGTCATCGACAACCAAAATGGCGCGCTTTCACAGGTGCACCATTCCGTCATTCTCAAGAACAAAAGCCCCATGGTCTATCCGGACGCACCCGGCCTGATCTCCCCGGGAATAGCCGCGCCTGGCAGCACGCAGGAAACGTCGTTTGTCACCTTCAGCTGGCGTCCGGTGACCCCGAAGTTCCAGGGACAGGCCGTCACCTACACCGTGGAGGTCGGGCGCAACGGCAGTTTCAATCCACCGGTTTTCCGCGTGGAAGGGCTGGCGGAACCGTTCTACAGCCATCAGCTCAGCGACAGGGTGACCGACTACTGCTGGAGGGTGAAGGCGGTGGACCAATTCGGGGCGAGCGCGGACAGCGCCACGTGGAATTTCAGCACCTACGACCAGAACGGGCTCCCGGGCGTCATCTCCGGTTATGTGTACGACGCCACAACGGGGCTTCCGGTTGCCGGGGCGCGAATAAGTGCGCTAAACTTCACCGGCACGCTGGCGACCACCTTGGACAACGGCGGCTACCTCATGGTTCGCAGTACGGGGAGCTACCAGTTGAACGTGACCGCGAGCGGTTTCACGCCAGCGAGTGCGTCCGTTATCGCCACTGCCGGAAAGGTCTCCACCGTATCGTTTGCGCTGACACCGGCCTCTTCGGGCAGACCTGCGGACTGCGACGGTTCCGGCTCAGTTTCCATCGCCGAAGTGCAGACAGCCATCAACATGTACCTCGGGATGATAACGCCCCTGGCCTGTGTGGATACGGACGGCAACCAAGCGGTAAGCATCGCCGAAGTGCAAAAAGCGATCAACGCGTATTTGGGCATGTAGGCTTGAGAGGGGCCGCGGAGTACGCGAGGAAGGCTGAAGGAAGCGCCCTCCGCGATACGGCTTTCAGCACCTTGAGTCGATATCAAGGAAACGCCGGACATCCCGCTCCGGTACGCCCGCACCGGCGAATTCGGCTTTCCAGTCGCTTACCGCGGCAATCACCTGGGCGACTACTTCTTCCGCACCACGTATCCCCCAGTTCTTGCCCAGCGCCTCTATCTTTTTGCGTCCCGGATAGTAGGCGCCGAGATCGAAGAAAAGGACGTGCTCCCCTCTCCTTCCCACATCGGGAATCAGGTCGAAAGCGGGCGACAACCTCCAGCCGAGACCGTGCTGATGCAACATCCAGAAATTCTTCAGGTGGTCGTCGGTATTGCCGATCACACCATTGAAGACCATCTGGCGATACAGCAGTTCCGCATCCGTCTGCGGATCGCTGCTGTATTTGCGAACCACACCCAGAAGGTCCGGATAGCGCATCTGGTAGAACCCTTCCGCCTGCAGCAGGGTCTGAAAACTGATCATGTGCCGCCGCCCCCCCTGTCATCGATGTCGCAGACCATCTCACCGACCAGACGGGACTCTTTCTTTGTCCTGTCCCAGACCAGGATTTTATAGATCACGATACCTTCCTTGAAGCCCTCTTACGGGCGCCACCAGCCTGCTTTTCATACAGATCGAAAAGGTCTGTTTCGGAGAGGAGCGCATCGATGTCCTCGGTGCGGTCCAGGATGTCCAATGCGGCCATCCAGTGCCCTACCTGGACCGTTGCGTCTCCGGATTCCATCTTGTGGAGGGTCGGTATGCTGACGCCTATGCGGGATGCGAAGACTGCCTGCGACTCGTTCCGCTTCAGCCGCTGCCTCCGCAGTCTTAAACCAAGTGCTTCCAGTTTTGGGGCTGCAATCATTTTCCCTCCTAATACAAACTGCAGTTGGCATAATAACCCACAGCAGCGGTTATTACCAATTATATTTTGGTTTATTCCCTGGCCTCAGCTTTCAAACCTAAAGCTGTTACGCGCAGTACGCGGAGAACCGCGGAGGACGCAGGGAAGGCTTCGGGAGGTTGAACTATGACTACACTTGCGGATGCGCATTCTGGTATAATGTGTCACAGGCAGTATTTGACGGTCTTTGACAAAAGGGGGTAACACCATGAACGTTTTCGATTGCGCTATTAAAATAGAGGAAGAAACCAAGTCATACTATGAAGGTCTGGAAGCGGAAGCCACTAATCCCGAGATGAAGAATCTCTTTTCGATGCTGGTGGCGGCGGAAGACGAGCACGAAGAGAACCTGAGGAGGCTGAGAGACAGGGCCGCGGCGGATCAGAGACTGGACGGGCTCAACGGCGCCGTGTGCAGCTTCAAACCGCATCTCACCCAACGCGAACTCCTGGAGGAAACGGAGAAAGACCCGGACCTCTACATCTTCGCCGTGAAAAAGGAGGAAGAGGACATCAGGTTCTACGAGGAACTGGCGGGGCTGGCGGTGAACGACGCGACAAGAAGCTGCCTGATGATGCTGGCGGATGAGGAACGGCGCCACCTGGAAACGGTGGAGAACATCTACTCCTTCGTGGAGGCGCCGAAAAACTACCTCGAGTCGGGCGAGTTCAGCAACCTGAAAACCCTCTGACCTCCGGGGAACCGGAGCGAGAAATGAAAAAGCCCGCGTAGAGCGGGCTTTTTTTCGTCCAGGGGAGACCTTCCGCCAGGGCGAGCGGTCAGGAGTTTTCGGTCCTGGCGTCGTCGTAGGCGCTGTCAGGGTCGACGCCGGGACGCAGGTAGCGCTCAAGGTCGTCGTACAGGCGGTCGACGGTGAGCTTCACGGCGCCGACCACGTCCATCTGCGAGGTGTCCCCCCGCAGGTAGGCTGCGTGCAGCCGCTCCACCAACGCCTTCAGCTCCCGAACCGACTGGTAGCTCTCCTTGAGCACCAGGTAGCTCTCCTCGCCAAGTTCCCGCACCCGCTCCTCTCTCAGTTCGAACGTCATGTCACCCTCCCCTTTCGCGCCCCTAGCGCCAGTGTATGCAGTTCACCGGGCAGCTGTCTATCGCCTCCTGCACCTTCGCTTGCGCGGCTCCTTCCTGGTTGTGCACCTCCGATACTCCGGCATCGTTCAACCGGAACACCTCCGGGACGATGCTGACACAAAGCCCGCACCCGATGCATATCTCTTGATCAACGTATACCTCCGATGCCATCTGCGCTCCTCCTTCCCTTCAGTGCCGCAAGCCACGGGAACCAAAGTTGAAAGGATACACAACAATCGCCAAAAGTCGAATTACGGATGTGAGGCCGAACATGCCGGAATGTTTGAAGGATGCGTGAAGGGGGCAAGTTTTGAGGGAACCCGGCCGGCCCGGGAAATTACCTGGGCTTAAAGGTGAAGCAATCGGGGTGCGACTCGTGCATGCCGACATCGACGCTGGGCGCGTTGCACTCGAAGGCCTGGTTGTAGCTGCACTTTTCCACCTTGCAGGCGCCGATGCCCCCCTGGACGTCGGCGAGACCACCCTTCTGGCTCCCCTGCATGAAGGTGTCGCAATTGGGACAGGGATCACTCGGGCCGCCGACCGTGATGGCGAGCGTGTGGCAGGAGTTGTGTTTGTTATAGGCACATTGCGTGACGTTGCACGAACTGATTTTAACCATCTGCTTCTCCATATATCGTCTCCTTATTGTGGCCCCTTCGCGCATTAGGAGTTTTTAACAGCTTTGCACCGGTAGTCAAGCAACGCGAGGCGACCCAAAAAGCAGTAGCGCAGAGGACGCCGAGAACGGCCGCAGAGAACGGGGAGAAAACCTTTTCAGGGGAAAACCAGATTCAAAGTGGTTGTCGTCTTTCGCTCCTTTCGTTTTCCCTGCGTCCTCAGCGGTTCTCAGCGTTCTCTGCGTAACTGCCTTTGTAGCGGGAATGGTTGCAGCCGGGAGAGGTTTCCTTTAAACTGGCGCTGCGCCGCGAGGTCCGCCCTCACCGGCAGTATAGTGCCACCCATGAACCGGAGTAGCGATGCCCAAGGAACTCACCCACTGGATGCTGGCCGAACGCGTCCTCGCCTCCCTGCCTGAGGGGGGGAGGGTGCAAAGAAGCATAGCGCAGCACCGTGCCGCCTACCTTGGGGGAGCGGTCCTGCCGGACACGCTGGCGCACATCTTCCGTGGGCCATATCACCCAACGGCCCGCCGACTCGGTCACCGGTTCCACGACGCGGCCGGAAACAGCTACGCGCCGCTGATCCGCGCCGAGCGCGACCACCCCGCCGGGATACCGGACCCGCTTTTCGCCTGTTTCCTGGGGGTGATCTGCCACATGAAGGCGGACATCGTCCTCCACCCCTACGTCTACGCCGCGGCGGGGAGCTGCATCGGCGAACACTACCGGCTGGAGACGGCGATCGACCTCCATTTCCTGAGGCAGGGGAGGGCCCCGCAGGAGCGGAGGCTGGACAGGCTCCTTGGCCCGGCAGGCAGGGAGGTGATGCTGAAGGCGGCGAGGCATCTCTTCGATCCGGAGGAGGAACTGCCGCTAAGGGCCCTGGAGCACTCCCTGGCGCTCCACTGCCGTTTCCAGGGGATGTACGACAAGAGCTTCTGGAAGATCGCGGTGAGGGTGTTGGGGAGGGCCTGCGGTTCGCCGTTCAGGGAGCAGCGGCACCTGTTCTACCCGCTGCGGCCGGCGGCGCACCAGGGGATCGGTGTGACGGCGAGCTGGCGTCATCCGGAGAGCAGGGAGTTCAACAGTTCGTCGCTGGACGATCTGGCGGGCGAGGCGGTGGAGCGGACCGTGGCGGTTTTCCGGCGGGTGGAGGAGAGCGGGGGATTTGCCGCGGCCCTGAGCAACCCTCCCGGCGCGAACCTCCTCACCGGGCTGCACGGCGTGGTGAAACCTTCCGATTCCCCTTAGTCTTAATCTTAATCTTTGTCTGTCTTATTAATCGCAGCACCCGCCGCCCGCGCCGCGGATGTTCCTCTCCCTCAGCCACTCGCTGATCATCCCGCTGGCGCATCCCACCCCGGCGTCGACCCTGATCGCCGCCACCGGGCAGTTCCTGGCGCAGGCGCCGCACTCCATGCAGGCGTCCCTGTCGCAGAGGCGCGCCCTCTTTTGTTCCATCTCGAACACCTGGTGCGGGCAGACCTCCAAACACCTGCCGCAGCCGACACAAAGCGCCCGGTCCAGCTCCAGCGTGGCCACCCCTTCCAGATACCTGAACCCTTTCATAGCTCCACCTCCATCAGGAAAGCACCTTTCCCGCGACCAGCAGGATCAGTGCGGCAAATAGCGCAACGCCCATCACCGGCAGCCCGAGGTGCATCTCCTTCTTCACCCCGGACCGGGAGGTGTAGGTGGTGCAGCCGGTGAAGTTGAGGGTGAAAAAGGAGCTTACGGCGGGAAGGGCCAGGAAGGCGGCGGCCGTCGTCGGGATCCCCCACCGGTCACCCGCCGCGGCAAAGAGAAGCAGGGTGTAGACGATCCCCGCGAAAGCGCCCTTGATGGCGAAGCTCCTGCCGGGCAGGAGCGGCAAAAACAGGGGCGCCACCGCCGTCCCGGTGAAAACCGCCCCCACGTATGCCGACAGGAGCGTGGCGGCGTCCCCCGCACCCGCCGAGAGAAGCGCGGCAAGGTAAAGCACTCCCCCGATGAGAGCCGTCGACTTCAGCACCAGGACCAGCTCCACCGGAACCAGGACCAGCCGCTCGTACCAGTTGAAGGTCAGCTCCCTCATCGCCTGGGTGGTCACCCCGCCGTTGTCGAGGTACTCGGGGAGGTCGGCGGCCCGGATGGTGGCGTAGGCGACGTCGAACCCGGAGTGCTTCTTGACCAGGTGCGCCGAAACACCCGGCCCGCCTAGGATCGGGAGGATCAGCCTCCGGTGGGACACCACACCGGAAAGCCGGCTCTTCGCCACACGGCGCACCAGCTCGTCGGTCCCGAAGCTCCCCTTCCCGGCCGCGCACCAGACGTTGATCCCGAAGGTCTCCAGCACCAGGAGCCAGACGCTCCGCCCCTTCAGCGCGCTCCGCACCAGGTCGAAGCTCATCTTGTAGTTCGCCGTCACCACGACGGGGGAAGCGCCGCCCGGTTCCCCGATGGCGTAGAGCCCCGCCGGCACCAGGTAGTTCATCCGGTTGATCCCCCAGCGGGCCTTGCAGGCTCCCAGGTGATCACCGAAGGAAAGCGCCGTGGCTATCTGCGGCACCTGTCCGCCGCCGGCCGGGTACCAGCGCAGGAAGCCGGGGACCCGGTCCGTGACCTCTCCGCCGCCGGCGGAGGTGCGCGGCCCTCAGCAGGGGGGCGCATCGGGGTCGGCTGCGGCGCCGGGGGCGCACCCCCCGTTCAGCTTCGTCCCCTTCGGCTGCGCCACGGTTATTTTCTTGAACTGTCGTGATTTCATCGCTGCTCCCTCCCGCCGGAGACGACCGGTTCACCCGCATCCTTGCCCAGGTAGGCCACGATCTCCTTCCTGATCCGGTCCCTCACCCTCCTGTACTCCGGCAACACGGCCTCCGGTTCCCCCGGGAGCTGCGAAGGGTCGTCGAACCCGATATGGACCCGCCGCACGCCGCCGAAGAAAAGCGGGCACTCCTCGTTGGCCGAACCGCACAGGGTGATCACGTAGTCGAAGCTCTCGCCGGCGAACCTCTCCAGGGCCTTGGACTCGTGCCCCGAGATGTCTATGCCGATCTCCGACAGCACCTTTACCGCCAGCGGGTTCACCCTGGTCGCAACGGTCCCTGCGGAAAAGGCCTCGAAAGCTTCGCCCAGTTCCTCGTTGACTATCCCCTCCGCCATCTGGGACCGGCAGGAGTTATGCGTGCAGAGAAACAGCACCCTTTTCTTTTTCACGTCTTTCTCCGGTATCAGTTGTTGAGATCGGGGAGCGAACTGCTCGCTTCCTTGCTCCGGGGACAAACATATCCGCTTTGGCGGATACAGTCAAATGGAATCCTGCACTGTGAGAATCTTCCGGAAACCCATCCCCCTCCTGGCCTCCCCCTTGAAGGGGGAGGGACGCGTGGGCCGAATTCATACTGAGTGGAGGGACAAATGGGCCGAATTCATACTGAAGGGGGAGAAAGGGGGAGGGACGGGGTGGGGATGGGTGAAAACCAGCTACACGTCCGGGCTCTCCAGACGGTGCACCTTCATCAGGTTGGTGGTACCGGGCGAGGAGACCGGGCTCCCCATGGTGATCACCACCAGCTCTCCCGCGTGAAGCCAGCTGGTCGCCACCACCGCCTCGTCCACCGAACGGATCTGCGACTCGGTATCCCCCTCGATGTCGACCCTGAGCGACTGGACGCCCGAGTAGAGGGCGAGCCTGCGGCGCACCTGCTGCGACGGGGTCACCGCGATGATCGGGAGCGTGGGGCGGCACTTGGAGACCAGGGCGGCCGTGCTCCCGGTCTGGGTGAAGGCGAGTATGGCGGCGGCCTTGACGCTCTCCGCGGCCCTGCAGGCGGCAAGCCCGATCACCTCGGAGACGCTGGGCACTCCCCCCTGCTCCGCCGCGACAAAGTGGAACACCTGGGGCATCAGCTGGGGATCCCCTTCCACGTCGTGCGCCACCTGCACCATCATGGAGACCGCTTCTATCGGGTACTTGCCGGAGGCGGTCTCGGCGGAGAGCATTATCGCGTCGGTCCCGTCGAGGATGGCGTTGGCGACGTCCGAGGTCTCGGCGCGGGTGGGTCGCGGGTTGTTGATCATGCTCTCCAGCATCTGGGTGGCCGTGATCACCGGTTTCCCCGCCTCGTTGCAGCTCCTGATGATCCGCTTCTGGATCAGCGGCACCTTCTCGGGGCTGATCTCCACCCCCAGGTCGCCGCGCGCCACCATGATCCCGTCGCTCACCTTAAGGATCTCGGCGAAGTTGACCACCGCCTCGGGTTTCTCGATCTTGGCGATCACCCTCAAGGGCGATCCGCTTCCGTCCAGGATCTCCTTCAGCTCCAGCACGTCCGAGGCCTCGCGCACGAAGGAAAGGGCGACGTAGTCGAGTTCCTCCCTGATGCAGAACTGCAGGTCCTCCCGGTCCTTGTCGGTCAGGGCCGGGGCGGAAACCTTGGCGCCGGGGAGGTTGATCCCCTTGCGGTCCTTAAGCCAGCCGCCGCTCACCACCTGGCAGCGGACGTCGTCCCCCTCCACCCCGAGCACCCTCAGCTCCATCAGCCCGTCGTCCAGAAGTATCCGGTCCGCCGGCCGCACGTCCCGCGGCAGCCCCTTGTAGATGGTGGGGATCACGTTCCCCTCCCCCATCACCTCCCTGGTGGTCACGGTCACCTCGCTCCCGGCGAGAAGCTGCATCCCCCCCCCCTGCATCAGGCCGGTCCGGATCTTGGGTCCCTGCAGGTCTCCCAGGATGGCGACCACGTGCCCGTGCCGGAGCGAGAGGTCCCTGATGCTGCGGATCACGGCGCTCTTCCCGGCGTGGTCGCCGTGGGAGAAGTTGAGCCGGAAGACGTCCACGCCGGCCCGCATCAGGTCGTTGAGCTTTTCGCTTGAGTCGCAGGCGGGTCCTACGGTGGCGACGATCTTGGTGCGACGGAACATGTGCTCTCCTCGGGGGGCGGACGCGAGACGTTGGCGCTTCGGTCAGGCGATCCCCCGCTCTCTTTTTGCTTGCGTCCCTCCTCCAGACGGGCGCGTGCGGCGGAAACCGAACTGCCGACACTACAAATTACCTGAAATTATTGCGGGATGCAATCGGGGGCGATTTTTTCCGGCGGCGGGGGATCCCCTCAGCGGAGTTCCTTCCAGCGGAAGCAGTCGACGGCGTGGTCGTTGACCATGCCGACCGCCTGCATGAAGGCGTAGCAGATGGTGCTCCCGACGAAGCGGAAGCCGCGGCGCTTGAGGTCGCGGCTGAGGAGATCGGAGAGCGGGGTGGAGGCGGGAATCTCGCCCGTGCCGGGCCAGGCGTTCTGGATCGGGGCGCCGTCGACGAAGCGCCAGAGGTAGGCGTCGAAGGAGCCGAACTCCTCCCGCAGCGACAGCAGGGCGCGGGCGTTGCCGACGGTGGACTCGATCTTCAGGCGGTTGCGCACGATGGACGGGTCGCCCATCAGCTGCAGCAGCCGCTCGGGGGAGAAGCGCGCCACCTGTTCCGGGTCGAACCCGTCGAAGGCGCGCCGGTACCCCTCGCGTTTTCTCAGGATGGTGATCCAGGAAAGCCCGGCCTGCGCCCCTTCCAGTGTCAGGAACTCGAAGAGGAGCCGGTCGTCGTGCACCGGCACCCCCCACTCGCGGTCGTGGTAGGAGAGGTAGAGCGGGTCGCTCCCGGCCCAGCTGCAACGGCTGACGGCTCTTTCTTCCATTGGTTCTCCTGTTTTGTCCTTTACGAAGCGGTCCCCGCCCCCGGAGGGGAGGGTAGGGGGAAGTGGGAGCGAGGGCCGGAAGGTCGTCCGATCAGGAAAACGGGCGGCTAGTCGCGGCCGCGCTCGCGCCGATGCTCCTTCTCGAAACGTTTTTCCTCGTGCCGCTGCTCCTTCTCGAAACGCTTTTCCTCGCGGCGCTCTTGCTTCTCCGCCCTGTGCTCCTCTCGGCGGGCGGCCTTCCAGTACCCCTTGTCGGCGCGGTGCCTGCCGCGGTAGTGCTCGCGGTCGTGCCGGTAGACGTCGTACTCCCTGGCCCGGTACTCCCTGATCCGCTCCAGCCTGTGCCTCCTCAAGGGGGGAGGGAGTTCACGGTACCTGACCGGCGCCCAGCCGCCGCGGCTGCTCGGCGACCGGAACCAGCGCCCGTCGCGGACCATGTAGTAGCGGCTGTTCATGAAGAAGAGGTCGTACGGAACCCCGACGGCGACGTAGAAACCGAGCGGCTCCGGGTAGATGAATTCGACCTCTTCCTCCACCTCGTCGACGTACTCCGGCGCCGGAGCGTATGCCGGGGGGGGCTGCGTGACGATGACCGGGCGGGGCTCCCCGCCAATCCGTATGTTGAGGTCGACGCCGACGTTGCCGGCGTTCGCGTTCAGGACCGGCAGCGCCGCGACCTGCAGCAGGACCGCCAGAACCAGATTTTTCCGAACCATCATGGTCGTCTCCTTGCACCGGCTCGGCCGGTGCCCTTTTTCGCTGCGCCCCTCATCGGGGCCGCGAGCTACCCTTCGCGAGCTGCCCCCCAGGGGGCCTCGCACCTTCCCCGACGCGCTCGCGCAGGAAGGCCTTGAAATCCGGGGCCGGCATCGGCCTGGCGAAGTAGTACCCCTGCGCCTCGTCGCATCTCCTCTCCGACAGGAAGTCGAGCTGGGCGGCATTTTCGACCCCTTCCGCCACCACCCTGAGCTTCAGGCTGTGCGCCATGGAGATGATCGCGTCGGCGATGGCCGCGTCGTCGCCGTTGGTCACCTCCGCGATGAAGGAGCGGTCGATCTTGATGGCGTCGATCGGGAAGTGCTTCAGGTAGTTGAGCGAGGAGTAGCCCGTCCCGAAGTCGTCGATGCTGAGCCTCACCCCCATCCTCTTCAGCGCCTGCAGCGAGTCGATGTTATTATCCGCCCTCTCCATGATGACGCTCTCGGTGAACTCCAGCTCCAGCGACGAGGGACGGACCCCGGTCTCGGCCACGATGCGCGCCACCGTCTGCAGGAAGTCCGGCTGCCTGAACTGCCGGCCGGAGATGTTCACCGCCACCTTCAGGTCGCGGCACGCCTCGCCCCACCCGGCGGCCATGAGGCACGCCTCGCGCAGCACCATCTCCCCCAGCTCGAAGATGAACCCCGACGATTCGGCGATCGGGATGAACTCGTCGGGGCAAACGGTCCCGAACTCGGCGCTCTCCCAGCGCAGGAGCGCCTCCGCCCCGGTGGTCGTCGAGTTCTCCAGCTCCCACTGGGGCTGGTAGTGCAGGAAGAACTCCCCGCGGGCGAGCCCCTGGCGCATGCCGTTCTCCAGCGCCACGCGGCGCATGTTGCTCTGGTTCATCTCGCGGGAGAAGAACTGGTACCCCCCCTTCCCATGGCTCTTGGCCTGGTACATGGCGGCGTCGGCGCAGCGAAAGAGCGTCTCCACGTCGCAGCCGTCCCCCGGGTAGAGGGCGATGCCGATACTGGTGCTCCCGTAGATCTCCTCCCCGTCGATCAGAAACGGCTCCCCGAAGAGCGCCTGCAGCCGCTCGGCCACCGCCGCGGCCGCTTTCTCCTCGCTGTTGACCACGACGACGAACTCGTCCCCGCCCAGCCTCGCCAGCGTGTCGGAGCCGCAGACGGCGCCGGAAAGGCGCCTCGCCACCTCCTGCAGGAACTTGTCCCCCACCTCGTGGCCGCGCGTGTTGTTCAGGTCCTTGAAGTTGTCCAGGTCGAGAAAGAGCAACGCCAGCGTGCGCCTCTCGCGCCTGGCCAGGGCGAGCGCCTGGTGCAGCCGGTCCATGAGGAGCGTCCGGTTCGGCAGGTGCGTGGTGGTGTCGTAGTAGGCGAGATGCTCGATCCGCCTCTCGCAGTCCTTCCGGTGGGTGATGTCCTCGCTGGCGGTGATCACCCCGAGGCAGCGCCCGCCGGCGCTTCTGATCGGCGTCGAGGTGAGCTGCACCGGGAACTCGGCGCCGTCCTTGCGGACGTTCAGGCATTCGCGCTTCCAAAGGCCGATGCGGGCGGGGTCCAGGCGGGGCGCGGGGGGGCCGCCCGGAGGGGGCGCCAGGATGCGGGCGTCCCGCCCCAGGAGTTCCCCGGGCTGGTAGCCGTGCATCTCGCACTCGGCGTCGTTGGCGTAGACGATCTTGCCGTCGAGGTTGCTGATGGTGATCCCGGCGGAAATGGGGAGGGAGTCGATGGCCTCCTTCAGCATCCGGAGGCGGTCCTCGTCCTGCTGAAGCTCGGTCATGCCCGGTTCGAGTCCTTCTTTTAGCTGCAGCGCCCTTTCTATCGCGGCGGCCGTCGTGTGCATAGGGAAAACTCCTGCCCAAGCCTCAAGGACCCCGGCATGATACTGGATTCGCGTTGACGGTTGCGCCCCTTTTGCGGCGGCGCGGGGGGGAAGGATACGGGAGGCGGGCAAAAAAAACGGGCCTGCCGGTATCTCTCCAAGGGAAGATATTTCGGCAACCCGGCTGTCTCGGTGAGACCCTGTAGGCTTTCCGCCCCATCCTCGCGGATGGTTTAGTATTATCGTCTATCGTATGTTCCGGGCGCCGCCGCCGCGCGCCATGCGCGCCACGCGCCGTCCCCGGCGGCCGGCGCTCTTGCCGCCTGCCGTCGATAGACGTTTAACCAGAAGCTGCGACGAAAGTCAAACGAAATCGCCCTTTCGCCGCCTCAGGCCGGCGCGCTCCCCTGTTTTTCGGGCTGCCTGACCGGGAGCGTCACGACCACCTCGGTCCCCTTGCCGACCGTGCTCCTGACGTCGATGTCGCCGCCGTGACGCTTGATGATGCCGTAGCTCACCGTGAGCCCGAGCCCCGGCCCCTTCCCGACCGGCTTGGTGGTGAAGAAGGGGTCGAAGATCTTGGAGAGGTTCGGCGACGGGATGCCGCACCCGGTGTCCCTGATGCTGACGATCACCTGCTGCGTCTCCCCGTACTTCTTCAGGTGCCTGGTGCTCACCTCCACGAGCCCCTGGTCCGGGAGCGCGTTCTTGGAATTCTGCAGGATGTTGGTGAAGACCTCGAGGAGCTTGACGAAGTCCCCCTCTATGGCCGGGAGCTCGGGGTCGATGCGCCACTCCACCCTGATCTGGGCGCGGACGAACTCCTCCGCCATCACCTCGAGGGAGTCCCTCAAAAGCTCGTTCAGGTCCATCTGGGCGAAGTTGCACCTGGTCTGCGTGGAGAAGCGGATCAGGTCCTCCACGATGCTCTGGCAGCGTATCGCCGCGCTCTCGATGCTCTCCAGGACGTCGATGCCGTCCATGAGCTCCGGCAGTATCGGCTGGTTCAGCGCCGAGCTGCGCAGGAGCTGGATGGCGGAGAGTATGCCGGCCAGCGGGTTGTTCAGCTCGTGCGAAGCCCCCGAGACCACCTCGCCCAGGGTCACCATCTTCTCCGACTGGATCAGCTTCGCCTGGGCCTCCTTCAGGTGCCGGGTCTTCTCCTCCACCTTCAGTTCGAGCTTCTTTTGCCACTGCTCCCGCTCCGCCTCCAGGAGCTTTCTCTGGGTGGTGTCGCGCACCACCACCTGGATCGCCGGCTCTCCGTTCAGGGAGATGCTGGTCCCCACGCTCTCCACGTCGATGACGCCGCCGTCCAGGCGCATCACCTTCATCTCCATCGTGGGCACCACCGTGTTCGGGGTCTCCAGCTCCCGCATCCTCCCCCGGACCATGTCGCGGTAGTCGGGGTGGATCACGTTGACGATCGGGGTCCCCAGGAGCTGGTCGCGGCTCTCGGCGCCGAAGAGGCGGACCGCCTCGTTGTTCACGTACAGGAACTTCCCCTGGCTGTGCACCACGATAGCCTCGGGCGCGTGCTCGACCAGCTGCCGGTAGCGCTCCTCGCTTTGCGAAAGCTCCCGCTCCATCCGGTTCCTCTCGGTCATGTCCCTGAAGATGCCGCGGGTGACGGAGGGGGTTCCGTCCACGAAACTGCAGTTGATGCTCCCCTCCAGCACCACGGTCCGTCCGTCGCGCGCCAGGAACTGCACCTCGACCCGGGGAACCACCACCCCCTTCATGATCTGCTGGAACAGGAGGCCGCAGTGGTCCCGGCAGGCCGGCGTGATGATGTCGAACACCTTCATCGAGGCGATCTCCTGGTCGCTGTACCCCAGGGTCGACTTCCAGGCCCGGTTCACGTAGATGAACGAGCCGTTCACGTCGACGCTCTGGATCAGGTCGTTGGCGTTGTCCAGGATGTCGCGGCAGCGCTCCTCGCTCTCCCTGAGCGCCTCCTCGGTCCTTTTGCGATCCGAGATGTCGAGGAAGCTCTCCACGAGGTGCGGGCGCCCCTTGATGGTTATCTGGGCCACCGTCTTCACCACGGTGACGTAATCCCCCCGGGCCGTGATCAGCTGCCGCTCCCCGCAGTCGATGCACTGCCCAAGGTCGGTGATCGGACATTGCCCGATCTGCGAGACGCAGATGAAGCGGTGGCAGACCGAGCCGAGGATCTCGTCCCTGGTGACGCCGATCACCTCGACCGCCTTGGGGTTCGCCTCCACGATGACGTGGCTCTCGGCGTCGATGACGAGGATGCCGACCTGCGCGGTCGCCAGGATGGCGGCCAGGCACTGGCGGCTCTCGGCGTCGTCCCCCTGGAACAGGTCGCCGTCGAAGCTCCGCCCGGCGAGCGGGAGGCAGGAGTGCTGCTCCTGGTTTGTCTGGTAATTGGACATGTAGTTCTACCCTTCCTGCTCCAGCTTCTTGAGCATCTTCTGCGCCTCGCGGTACCCCTGGTCAGCCGACTTCCTGAGCCACTTCTCCCCCTGGGCGCGGTCCTCGGCGACCCCCACCCCCATGAGGTACATCATCCCCAGGTCGTACTCGGCGGCGGCCATCCCCTTCTCCGCCGCGGCGCGCATCAGCTTCTGCGCCTTGGCGTAATCCTCGCCGACCCCCTCCCCCCGCAGGTACATGAAGGCCAGGTTGTACTGCCCGACCGGGTACCCCTGCTGCGCCGACTTCGAGTACCAGCGTACCGCCGCCTCCTTGTCCATCGCGGTGCCGAGGCCGGAGGCGTAGAGGACGCCGAGCCTCGACTGGGCCTCCGGGTCCCCCGTCTCCGCCTGTTTCCTGATCGCCTCGAAATCGACGCCGTTGAAGCCCCACGCGGGAAGCGCGAGCGCGAGGAGAACGGCCCCCGTTGCCGCCAACATATCTATCTTCTTCATCGATCCTCCGGATAAGCTCATGCGTTGCGAGACCCCTTTCGCCTAGCAAGTACCTTGCCAGACCGGGGGCGCAAAAGCGGGGGGCGCGCAGCCCCGGACACGGGAGGGTTGCGGCACGCATCGTGCTACACCCTTTGCGCCCCCGGTGCGCCGCCGGCAGCGCCCGTCAGTGCGGGTTTTCACCCCTGACGGGGCCGGGGCGGGGTCGACGCCGCCCCGGAAACCGCGCCGTGTCTGCGAATCACCGGTATACAGTGCGGGAATTTCCGGCTCATCAGGGGCCGGTTCCGCGGGGAAATGGCGCCTTCCCGGAGGGGGTGCCCGGCAAAAGTGGGTCATTTCACCCACAGGCGCTGCGCGATATGACCCTTACCTGCAGTCAAACCGCTTACCGTTCTCGCGGGACGAAGCGGGAGCACCCACGAAGATCTTCTCAAAACGAACGCTGGCGAAGGGACAACAAATGGTGAACAAGAACCGCATCCTGGTCGTTGATGATGAAAAGCTGATCTCCTGGTCGCTCGCCACCATGTTGAAGAAGGAGGGGTACGATGTGGAGACGGCGGCCTCCGGCAGCGAGGCGATCCAGAAGTTCGAGGAGTTCCGCCCCAAGCTGGTGCTCCTGGACGTCTGCCTCCCGGACGTGAACGGCCTGGAGCTTCTGAAGCGGTTCAAGGCGGCCAACGAGGATCTCTACGTGATCATGATCACCGCCTACGCCCACGCCGACTCCGCCGTGCTGGCGCTGCAGGAGGGGGCCGAGGACTACTTCGGCAAGCCGTTCAACCTCGACGCGGTGAAGCACGTGGTGAACAAGGCCTTCGAGAAGACCCAGCTCAAGAAGGAGGTGGACTACTTCCGCGGGGAACTGAGGAAGAAGTCGGACCAGGACAAGCTGGTGGGGAACTCCCAGAAGATGATCGAGGTCTTCAAGATGATCAAGATCTGCGCCGACGCCGACGCGAAGACGGTGCTGGTCACCGGGGAGAGCGGCACCGGTAAGGAGCTGGTGGCCCGCGCGCTGCACATGCACTCCGCCCGCGCCGAGGCCCCGTTCATCGAGGTGAACTGCGCCGCGATCCCGGAGAACCTCTTGGAGAACGAGCTCTTCGGCCACGAGAAGGGGGCCTACACGGACGCCTCCAAGAGGCACAAGGGGGTCTTCGAGATGGCCGAGGGGGGATCGGTCTTCCTGGACGAGATCGGCGACATGCCCTTCCTGATGCAGGCGAAGATCCTCAAGGTGATCGAGAGCAAGCGCTTCAGGCGCCTGGGGGGGCAGGACGACGTGGAGGCGAACGTGAGGATCATCACGGCGACGCACCAGAACCTCCCCAAGATGGTCAAGGAGGGGAAATTCCGCTCCGACCTCTTCTTCCGCCTGAACGTGATGAACATCGCCCTTCCGCCGCTCAGGGAGCGCAAGGAGGATATCCCGGCGCTGGTGCAGTACTTCATCAAGACGTTGAACGACGAGTACGGCAGGAGCGTGGAGGACACCTCTCCCGAGGCGCTCGAGTACCTGATGACGTACGACTGGCCGGGGAACGTGCGGGAGCTGAGAAACTGCATCGAGAGGCTGATGATGCTGGAGCAGGAGAAGACGCTCGGGTCGCAGCACCTCTCCGCCGAGATCACCCAGTCCCGCGGCGAGGTGAGCCGGACGCTGCATCAAAACGGCTCCTCGGACCTCTCCGGCGAGCACATCCTGCTCCCCCCGGAGGGGATCTCCCTGGAGGAGCTGGAGAAGCTGATCATCCAGCTCGCCCTGAAGAAGTCGGGGAACAACCAGACCAAGGCGGCCAAGTACCTGAAGACCAGCCGCGACACGCTCCGCTACCGGATGAAGAAGTTCGGACTGGGAGAAAACGGCAGGGAAGAGGGGGAGGAGGAAACCGGCGCAGCCGAGCCTCCCCTCTCCGCCGGGGACGGCTACCGCTTCGCCTGACCTCCCCCGGCGCAGCCGGCAAAACCGAAGCCGGTCGCCAACAAAGAAAGGCCCTGCAGGCATTCAGCCGGCGGGGCCTTTTCCTTTCCCCGGAGCGCCCAGTGTTGCGGTTTTTACCCCAAGCCCGGGGAGCGGCTGGGTGATATCCCCCTTTTCGCCCCCCCCGCCCCCAGCCCCCCTCCCCTCCCCCCGCCTTATTGCGTAGTCATTTCAGCTACTTCGCTTTGACGCCGGCTCGGGCACCAAGATTGCAAGTCGGTAAGGCGTACGGACGAAGCCTCTGGGGGGAGGCCCGACCGGTCCAGGTGCAGCGGAAGAGAGCCGCAGCATTTAATGTTGTTCCATGAACCACAAAACATTCCATCAATCGGAGGAAAACTCTCAATGAAGAAGATGACCATCATGACCGCACTGCTCGGTCTGACCATCGGCGCCTCGACCGCCCTGGCAACCACCTACGCCCTTCCCGGGAAAGGGGTCGTACTTTCCAAGCACGACATGAACCAGCTTCCCGAAGCAGGGACCATGACCGGCAGGGACAGCCAGGGCCGCGTCTGCGCCTTCTGCCACACGCCGCACCACAAGCTCGAGTCCAACGCGCTCGACTACAACCCGCTCTGGTCGCACCAGATCAACATCGACACCAACTTCATCGCCTACGACTCCGTCACCTTTGACAGCAACCTGGCAAGCGGCGACCCGCTGGTAGGCCCGAGCCGCCTCTGCATGAGCTGCCACGACGGCTCCATCGCCGTCGACCAGCACTACGGCATGGCCGGCAACGCCACCAGGAGCGGAGACACCTGGAACGAGATCGCGATCGGCAAGAACAGCGACCTCTCCAACGACCACCCGATCGGGTTCTCGCTGGTAGGCATCAACGACCGCGACAAAGGCATCAGGGCCACCCTGCAATCCGCCAACAACCCCCTGCTGATGAACGCCGTTCCGATCACCTACCTCGGCTACAAGGACGTCAACGGCGATAGCATCATGACCTGCGCCTCCTGCCACGACGTCCACAACAAGGACAACGTGGACACCGCGTTCCTGTACGAGCAGCAGTCGGGGTCGCAGTTCTGCCTCATGTGCCACGACAAGTAACATGGCCGGAGCTTTCCCCGGGGGGTACCCCCCCGGGGGAAACCGGATGCAACGCCACCGTTTCACTAGCACTACAGGAGCAAAAGACATGCACGCTCGCCCCCTACGCACGGCCGCGGCCGTTGTCGCCGGGGCGCTCCTCGCCATCCTGGCGGGGTGCGCCGGCGCCCAGAAGACCTCCTCCGCAACCGTTTTCTTCCCACCCCCTCCGAACCTGCCTAGACTTCAGTACCTGACCGGATTCAGCAACTCCGCCGAGGTGAAGGCGGAACCCGACACCATGGACCTGCTTTCCCTGGGAAAAAAGAACCAAACGCGGTCGGTGAGCATCGTCAAGCCTGCGGGGATCGCCAGCAGGGGGGGGAAGCTCTACGTGGCCGACATTTCGGGGCAGATCCTGGTCGTCGACCTCCCGAACAAGAAGATGGAGCAGTTGAAGGGGAACGACGGCGCCGGCAAGGCGAAGAAGCCGGTAGGGATCGCCGTAGACGACACAGGGCTCGTCTTCGTGGGTGACGTGATGAGGAAAGAGGTCCTCATCTACGACAGCAACGGGGAGTTCCTGAAGGCGGTCGCGGGCGACAGCGACATGACCCCGACCGACGTTGCGGTCTACGGGAGCGAACTCTACGTACTGGACACGAGAAGGGCGCTCATCAAGGTGTTCGATCCGGTGACCGGCGCCGCCCTGAGGGACATCGGGAAGCTTCCCGACCCGGCCCAGTCGCTCTCCCTCCCCACCAAGATGTCCATCGACGGGCAGGGGACGATCCGGGTCAGCAACGCCGGCCGCGGCGACATCACCGCCTACGACCGCGACGGGCACTTCCTGAGTTCCTTCGGCAAGTTCGGCGACGGCCTGGGGCAGTTCTCGCGTCCCAAGGGGCTGAGCGCCGACGCCAACGGCTACATCTACGTGGTGGACTCCGCCTTCCAGAACGTCCAGGTGTTCAACCAGGCGGGAAGGCTCCTCACCTACTTCGGCTCGTCCAAGCTCCCGGTGGGGGGGATGAACCTGCCGTGCGACATCGCCATCAGCGCCGACCAGCTTCCCTACTTCCAGTCCCTCGCGGACAAGAGCTTCGAGGTGAACGAGGTGATCTTCGTGGCGAACCAGTTCGGAGATCCCAAGATCAGCGTCTACGGCCTCGGGAAAAGAAAAGGGGTCGACTACGACAAGGTGTACCAGCAGGCGGCCGAGGAGAGGGAGAGAAAGGCGCGGGAGAGGCTGCAGAGGATGAAGAAGGAAGGGGAGCCGGAAGAGAAGAAATAGCGTCCCCGGCCAAAGAGCTGAAGAAAAAGGGAGGAACCCTGAAGAGGTTCCTCCCTTTTTCTTTGCCGCGTTGCGGTTTTCCCGCTACTTCCACTGCTCCAGGTCGATCACCCCGAGCCTCGCCGCGTAGCGGACCAGCTCCATCTTGCTGTGCACGTCGAGCTTTTTCATCAGGTTGGTGCAGTGGTTTTCCACCGTCTTGGTACTCAGGCCGAGGGTGGCGGCGATCTGCCTGGAGGGGATCCCCTCCGCCACCATCCGCATCACCTGCTGCTCGCGCGGCGACAGGAGCGCGTAGCGCTCGTCCTGCGCGTCCCCATCCCCGGCCTGCCGGCAGGAGAGCCTGGCCGCGACGTCCTGGGAGACCTGGCCGTCCAGGAAATACTCGCCGCTTCTGATGGCGTCCATCGCCGCCACGAGCCTCGTGCTGGTCGCCTCCTTCATCACGTAGCCGCGCGCCCCGGCCCGCAGCGCCTCCGCGGCGAAGTCGAGGTTCGGGTGCATGCTGAGCATGAGGATCCGGATCGAGGGGAACTCCCGCAGGATCTGCCGCACCGCCTCGATGCCGCTCATGTCCGGGAGGGAGACGTCCATGGTCATCAGTTCCGGGACCAGCTTCCTCGCCTGGAGGAGCGCCTCCCCGCCGCTGCCCGCTTCGCCGACGCAGCGGTAGTTCTCCGTCCGCTCCACAAGCCCCTTCACCCCGTCCCGAAAGAGCGGGTGGTCGTCCACTATGACGACCCCTATCTTGTTCCCCATGACTCAGACTCCTTTAAGCAGATAAAGATAAAGATAAAGATAAAGATAAAGATCAGTCCGCCTCCGCGTCCGCGATCGGGATCTCGACGGCGACCCGGGTCCCCTCCCCCGGGCGCGATACCAGCTCCAGCGTGCCGTTCAGAAGCTCCACCCGCTCCGACATCCCGACAAGCCCCAGGTGCCCGTTCCGGACCCGCAGGGCGGCGTCGAACCCCCTGCCGTCGTCCGTGATGCGCATCCTCAGGACCGGGTAGGAGGCGACCAGGCGCACCTCGACCCGGTTCGCCGCGGCGTGCTTCACCACGTTGTGCAGCGCCTCCTGGAAGACGCGGTAGAAGGTGATCTCCGCCTCCTTGGGGAGCCTCACCCCCTCCATCCCGTGGGCGGAGAACTCCACCTTCAGGGCGTGGTGCGCCGCCACCGTCTCGCAGTCGGAGCGGACGGCCCCCACCAGCCCGTACCTCTCCAGCGCCGAGGGCCTCAGCCCCGCGCAGATGTGGCGGATCGACTCAACGCTCCCGCGCAGCACCTCCGAGAGGTGGCCGAGCCTCGCCGTGATGTCCCCCGGCGCCCGGGCCAGGTCGGTTCCCAGCAGGTCGCAGATGATCTTGGCCGCGTTCAGCCGCTGCCCCAGGTCGTCGTGGAGTTCGCGGGAGAGGTGCTTTCTCTCGTACTCCTGGACCTTCAGCAGGCGCTGCGACAGGAGGCGGATCTTCTTCTCCGCCTCCTTCCGGACCGTGATGTCGCGGGCCACGGCGAGCTTGGTGCGGCGGTCCATCCCCGGCATCAGGACCGGTATCTCGATGACCGAGTACCAGAGCTTGGTCACTTCGTTGAAGAACTCCTTGTGGAGAGGCTTCTCAGAGTTGAAGACCTCCTCCACCGAGCAGTCGTCGCAGCGGGAGTCGAGCCCGCGGCAGACCTTGTAGCAGTAATCGGTTTCCAGGTCGCCGCAGAGCCCCTCGCGCATCTTGCGGTTGGCGTAGACGATCCGGTAATCGTCCGTGACCACGTAGACCCGGTCCTCCATGGCGTCCAAGAGGAGCCTGAGCGTCTCCTGGGAAGCGTGCATCGCCTCCCCGATCAGCTTGCAGTCGGTGCGGTCGAGGAAGGTGCCGAAGACGGCGGGCTTCCCCTCCACCTCGATCAGGCGCGCCTCCACCTCGATCCAGAAGGGGAGGCCGTCCACCCTGGCCGAGGGCTGTCCCCAGGAGACCGGGGAGCGTGTCCCGGAGAGGACCTGCTCGTTGATCTCCTGGAACAGGTCGACGCTGGCGCGGTCGGGGTACACCTGCGCGTACATGTCGCGCCCGATCAGCCCCTCCACCTCCTCGTAGCCGAACATCTGGCCGAAGCGGTCGTTCAAAAAGATCGCCTTCCCCTCCTGGATCACGTAGATCCCGTCGGTGAGGTTCAGGACTATGCTTGCGAAAAGGCTCGTTCTCATTTGTACCCCGATACGCGGCGCCCCCGGAGAAAACGCCCCGAGAGTTCTACGTGAAATGGCCTGCACCCTCTCCCCTTTCCCCCCGTTCCCCGGGGAGAAAGCCGCCTTTTTGCGGGAAACGCCGGAGAACCGGGCGGAATAGCGATAAAGAGCAAGAGCCATGCCGAAGGGGCTTCCCGCGCCGATATACCGTCCCTTCCCCTTCAAGGGGGAGGCCCCCACCCCGCCCCTCACTGCCATCAAGTTAAGGAACTTGAGCCCCTATCTGTCTTGACAAAGCGGTCCCCGCCCCCGGAGGGGGAGGGTCAGGGAGGGGGAACTCTGCCGGTTCTGAAGCTGAAGCCGCTAGTCTTCCCCCCTCCCAACCTCCCCCCGCTGGGGGGAGGAGTAAGTAGTAAAGGACGGGAGGGGGCCGGGGGGTCGGATGGGTGATATCCCCCTGAAAAGCCCCACAGTCGTGGGGGATATCACCCAAGACCCGGGCGGAAAAGGTGAGGGCGCGCGGGGCGAAGCCGCGCTCCTGGCCGCGTCGCGGTTCCACGAGCCGGTGGCATCCTATTTGCTGGAGTCAGTGCGGGAAACAGCGCTCACCGCCCGTCGGCGGCGGCTCAAAGCAACCGGCCCGGGGAACTGAAGGGCCGGCAGTGGGAGAAAACGCATGAAACGTGGCAGCACGCGGAAATTCATCAGGGGGACGGCGCTTTCGCTCCTCCTTTGCACGGGAAGCTGGCTTCTCCCCGGCGCGGCATCCTGCGCCCTCACCGGCGACTGCGACGGCGACAACACGGTCGGCATAGCGGAGGTGCAAAGCGCCGTCAACATGTACCTGGGGATCAAGCCCGCCTCCTCCTGCGTCGACGTCGACGGCAGCGGCACGGTCGCCATAGCCGAGGTGCAGCAGACGGTGAACGCCTTCCTCGGGCTGGTGGCGCCGGTGTACGCCAAGAGGGTCACCGGCCAGGTGAAGGACCCGGTGAACGGCGACCTCCCGCTCCAGGGGGGGACGGTGACCGCCTACCGGACCGGGAGCGGCACGGCAGTGGCGACTGCCACCGTGCAAAGCGACGGGAGCTACAGCCTGAACACCCTGAGCGGCGGGAATAGCTATACGCTTCTCTTCAGCCGGACCGGCTACGGCAACGTGAACTACTACGGCGTCACTCCGACTCTCTCCGCCGAGACGGTGCTTGAGCCGGTACTGCTCCTTCCGGACACGACGGTGGGCCAGACCGCCCAGGTGAACGGGTTCGTGACCGACGCGGCGAACAACAAGGGGGTCCCCTACCTGCAGCTGCGGTTCCGCGCCGGGCTCGGGGCGACCACCGGCGACCTGGTGCCGCAAACCACATCGACCAAGGACGGCACCTCCGGCACCATGCCCGGCAACTGGTACAGGAACTACTTCCCGGCCGGCAGCTACACGGCCGAAGTGGTGAGCCCCGACGGCGGCACCACCCTCGGCTACTTCACCGTCCACTCGGTCCCCGGCGTGCCGGCCTGCAACAACAGCCAGGGCGCCGCCGTGGCCACCGGGAGCGGCCAGGCCGACTCCTACCGCGCCGTCCTCTCCTGGGGAAGCACGCCTGCGGACCTCGACCTGCACCTGACCGGGCCGCTCGCCCCGGGGGACACCATGACCACCATAGGCGACAACGACACCGCGAGGTTCCACATCGACAGCACGCACACCGTCTACCCCTACGAAAGCGGCGTCGTCGGGAGCTACCCGACGCTGACCACCGCCGGCACCGACGCCTACCTCGACATGGACCAGGCGGACCACGGCAAGGACAACGGCAACGAGACGGTCACCATACTGGCCCAAAGAAGCGGGCTCTACCGTTTCTACGTCTACAACAACTCGGCCACCGGCACCCTCGCCGGCTCCGGCGGGCAGTTGAAACTCTACAAGGGGACCACCCTGGTGAGAAGCTTCCCGGTCCCGGCGCTCTCCGGCAACACCTGGCACGTCTTCGACCTGGATGGCTCCACCGTAACTGCCGTGAACACGGTGACCACCGTCACCCCGGACCAGACCTACAACCTGGCGAGGATGGTCCCCGGCTCCGCCGCGGAGGAGATGAGCCAGTTCAAGCCGCTCGTAAAGACGATAAGGACGCACTGAAGCACTGCAAAGGAAGGATGTATGGAGAAGCTCAGTAGGAAATGTCAGGCGATATGCCTGTCCGCCGTCGCCTGCCTGGCCACTGCGATAGTGCTGGCGCCGGCGAGCCCGAGCATACCGCAGGTCCCGAGCTGCCAGGAGGTGGAACGGGAGCTGGCCGGCCCGGCGGCGACGCGCGGCGGGAACGGGAGCAGGGCCGAGACGAGGGGCCCCGGTTACCAGCCGATGCAAAACTGCACCGGCGGTTACTCGGTCAACTGCCACAGCACCGGCAACCAGGCAGGACTGTAAGGCGACACCAAACCCAAGAGAAGGCTTGAGAGGCGACGAAAGGAGAAACGATGAAAAGGGCTTATCTGCTGATGTTTACCGCGCTCCTGGGAGGGTGCCTGCATGCGTCCCCCCAGGGAGCCAAGAATGAGGCGGCGCCGGCGTCCGTTGCCGCCGCCGAGAAGAAGCCGGAACTGACCGCCGCGCTGGTCCAGAAAAGCGTCGTCAAGGGGAAAACCACGGCCAAGGAACTCCTGGCCGCCCTGGGGACCCCGGTCCTGGTACAGAAGAACGAGAAGCAGCTCCCCAAGGAGATCCTCGCCAAGGTCACGATCCCCCTCCCCCCCATAGCCAGGACCAAGGAGTTCTGGCGCTACCGCTCCACCCCGTACAAAACCAACGGGAACGAGGAGCAGAGGGTCTTCAGCGCGATGATCTTCATGGACGACGACGGCGTGGCGGTGGATTACCTGACCGACGACCAGGCGCTGGCGCCGCAGTAGCCAGGCGGGCCTTCGTCACGGCAGCAATGGAGCCGCTCCCCCTGACCCGGGGGGAGCGGCTTTTTTGCGTCCGGAGTTTTTTATTGTTCCTACGCTCCAGCGTTGGAACACATGCAACCGGAGTAGGGGCGAATGATTATTCGCCGCTACCCTCCCCCTCCGGGGGGTGGGGGTGAAGGGGATGGGTGAAGGGAGATGGGGTTCAGTGAGGATGCGGCATTTGAACCACTGCGGGGGATATCCCCCGCCCCTTTCCCACGATCAGGCGTTCTCATGAAGCGGCATAGGGGTAAACGGGGCGGGAGACCGGACGGGAGCAGCGGAAAACCCCTGGGGTAAACACCCCAGGGGGCAAAAGACGCAGCAAACCGCATAGGACTTTCAATATATTTAATTACAGAGGTTTACGGCACCGCGGCTGCCGGGAGCGAACCGGGAGTTTTTCCCGATTGGCTAACCAGGCGAAAAAAAAGGGATGTCACCGGACCAAAGCGCCGGGATAGGTACGGCTATTGCTATAGATGAATGTGCTCTCTTCATAGCACCGGCGCACCAATGCCGGGTCCACCCTTTCGCACCGTGCCCCCAATTCACGGCGAACCGGCGAAACCCAGGACAAGAAGGCGCCAAAGAACAGCAGGCAGGACCATGCAATCCAAATTCATTCAAGAGACTGAGAGGAAATCATGAAAAAACCAGGATTGAAGATCTCGCTCCTGGCCGGGGCATCGGCGCTAGCCGGCCTGGCCATGGGCGGGGGGGTCGCCAACTCGGCGACACACCCACCGATCCCGCTACTAACGTACGAGGAGATCGCCCAGCAGTACAACGGGCCGACGGCCAGGATAATGCCGGTCATGATCGACCCGGTCAGCAAGCAGGGGATGCCGTACTCTCCGAAGCAGACCTGCATGGGGATGCCCGGAGAAAACGGCACCAACAACTGCCACTCCACCGGCAACACCGCCGGGCTCAAGAGCTACGCCGACCTTGCCGAGCACGCCTTCCACTCCACGCTCGGCATCAACGAGTGGATGGACAACTCGACCAGCGGCCTCTTCATCGAGGACGGCATTCAGACCGGCCTGAACCCGCAAAAGCCGTGGCTGCAATCCCACGGCCACAACGGCAAGTGGTGAACCCCCTCGCTCCGCCAGGTGGCGGACTTACAGAAAAAAACAGACGGCAAAGGCATCTCCTACCCGGGGACTCCCAATACCGGTGACGCAGTAGCTGATTCGCAGAACCCCGGCAGCAAGCTCTACATCTTCCTCAACGGCGGCACGGTCGGCGGCAAAACATACCCGAAAGTCGACATGTCCCTTTGGGACCAGGCGACCATGTGCGGTACCTGCCACGTCGGCGGCAAGACCTACGAAACGGACCGCGAAGGGAACCGGCTCCCGATGAAGACCCTGATGGACATGGGCTCCGGCGAAGTCAACCCCTTCACCACGACCGTATGGGAGAGCTTCACACCGGAAGGGCTCCAGAACTCCTTCGCAACCATAGCTCCCTGGATCTACCCGCAGTACAAGGGTAACAACCCGGCCAACGGCCCGGTCATGGCCAACCCGGCCAACGCCTGGGTCACCATGAACCAGAGTGGCCCCGTCGCGACCGGCGAACTGGTCATGAACATGAAAAACCCGAACACCGGCACCGACATGCCGGTCGTCTCCGGGCAGCTCATGATGCCGAACGTGAAGGAGATGGACTGCCTCTTCTGCCACCTCTCCGGCTACGACAACGTGATGTCCTCGGTCATGACCCAGGCAGGCTCCCTGAACGCCGCACCTGGCGCAGGCGCAGGGATGTTCGACATCTCGCCGATGAGCCCGACCTACATGGGGTACACCGAGCAGTTGGGCGCCGTCACCTTCACCCCGTACTCCAGCCTAGAGACCGGCCGGGTGCAGACTGTCTCCATGAGCGCCTCGGCGATCTCGAGGATCAAGCCGCAGCCGGAAGCGAACAACTGCATGCAGTGCCATGCAACTAAGACGCTGAAGAACCTCCCCGAGATGTTCGGAGTCACCGGCGGAAGCTCCGGGTTCCTCTCCTCCGCGCCTATGGTCTACGACCCGGTCAACGGCGTCGGCCCCCTGGGCAAGCGTATGGTGAGCTACGACCTCAACGCCATGTGGCTGTTCTCCGGGTCTTCCCCTGCAATCAACGGCAACAACTACCAGAACTACATGATGGCTCCGGGGATGGCCTATCTGCAGGCGATGGACACCTTCAAGAGCGCGACCCTGGGCTTCATGGGCGGCAACAAGCCCGCCGGCTCCGGCCCGCTCTACTACGACACCCCCGATGGCTCCATGCCGGACCAGAACGTGCTGAAGCGCTCCACCATGCCGTTCCCCCGCGCAGAGTGGTTCAAGCGCGGCGATGCATGGCAGCCGGGCCAGGACGTCCACGGCAGCTTCGGCTGCGGCGGCTGCCACTACACCGGCGACAAGACCCACAAGAACCAGTGCGACCCGGGCCGCGGCCATGACATGTCCAGCACCACCCAGGACGGCGTACCGCCGATCTCCCAGAAGCAGATCGTGACCGGCTACGACGTCGACGGCAAGCCGATCACCACCACCGACCCCACCGAGATGGCGGCCGCCATCAAGGCGCATGACACGCGCAACACGGTCAAGCGTTGCGAGTTCTGCCACGTCACCGGCAAGGACTACTACGGCCAGACGATCGACACCTACGGCGCACCGAACCCCAACGCGGCCCACGAGCGTTTCGGCCTGACCGCGAACACCGTCCAGATCGTCGACAAGATGGACGTCCACGGCGGCTACGGCGGCCAGGGCGTTTCCGAACACACCAACTTCACCACCCCGAACACCATGCTCGGCAAGGGCAACCACCTCGACGTCATGGACTGCACCGTCTGCCACGTGCAGAAGGTGAGCATGGCGGTACGCGCCCTCGACGCCACCTCCGGCATGCGCTTCCCGGCCATCGTCGGCACCGACCCCGCCAAAGGGATGGTCGGCCTGTTCGAGGATCCGGCTCCGAGTTCCTTCAACGAAGGCGTAATCTACCAGTACAACCAGATGTACGCCGGACTCAACGCCTACTTCGGCCTGACGGCGGGGATGGACGGCTACATGCCGCCGATCCCGTCGGGGACCCACGTCATGGGCGGCGCGCTCCAGGCGTGGAAACCGCTGCACATGTGGCAGAAACAGGGCAACATGGAAGGCCCGCTCAGCACCGATATGGTGCTCCCAGGCGCCGGCAACGGCGGCAACAGCCAGCTCCAGTTCCGCCGCAAGCTCTACCTTTCCAACGCCATCTCGGCGATCATCTGGAACAACACCGACCCCAACGTCGACGCCAACGGCGACAGCGTCAAGGGCGGTCTCCTGGTCGGCGACGACGACGAACTCGACCGTCCGGCCAAGGCGTCCCTCGTCGGCTACACCGACATCTTCGACGGCACCGCTCCGAACAAGAACAACACCCAGGGTTACGGCGAACCGATCTACGACCCGTGGATCATGCGCGACCTGAAGGAAGGGATGAACTTCGCCCCCTCCGCCCTCTCCGTCATCTCGGTCGGCTTCGACAACATGATGACCACCCCCTCCGGCAGCGCCTACGACCAAACCGGGCTCTTCGCACCGGCGATGCACACCCGCGCGGGTTCTCCGGATAACTACTGGAAATACGCCAGCGTCTGGAGCGGCGCGGTCGTGTTCACCGAGCCGGACCAGATCGCGGATTACAAGGCGTACCGCAACACGCTCGAGGACGCTAAGCCTGCGGACGAGCGCAAAGACTGGACGAAGACCGAGCTTGCCTACGTCGGCGCTCCGTTCATGGTCACCCACGGCGTGAAGCCGACCGCAACCTACGTAAAAGGCACGAGCTGCGCCGACTGCCACGCACCGGGCAAAGGGTTCTTCACCGGCGGCTACACCATGACCGGCACCGCCATCCCGGCCGACCGCACCTTCAACCCGACCTCGACGCTGAGCATCGACGATGCAACCGGCGTAGTCACCCGCACCCCCGGCGTCCCCGGGTTCGGAACCGCAAGCAACCTGATGCAGCGTCCGCTTGAACCGATCCGCGTCAAAGCGCTGAAAGGCGAACTGCGCACCGTGTTCGAAGGGTTCAACAAGCTGGGCCAGCCGCGCTCCAGCAAGTTCGAGGCAACCGACGGGACCTACGTCTGGACCAAGGACCTCGAGCGTTCCGAAGTCCTCTACCCCGAGGAAGACGGCGCGATCTACTACAAGATCTCCCAGACCAACGCTGACGGCAGCATCAAGCCGAATGAAGTTCCGATGAACGGCGCGCAGTACGCGGCGTACATGGAGACCATCGCAGCCAACACCGCCGCCTTCGGCATCGGCGTGGCGCCTGTCGCGGCCTTCACCGTGAACGGCGGGGCAACCTCCGACTACACCACCGTCGGACTTGTCAAGGGTGCTCAGGTCGATCTCGTGGTACCCGACGCGAAGGTCTACACCACATACAGCTGGGACACCAATGCCGGTACCGGTGCAACCCTGACCGCAACCACCGGGTCCAGCTCCAAGGTAACCTTCACCAAAGCGGGCACCTGGAGGATCACCCTCACCGCAACCAACCCCGCCGACGGCAAGACCGTGACCAAACTGCAGAGGGTGAACGTCACCGAGCCGCAGTACGTCAACCTCGGCACCATCAACACCGCACCGTCGACCACCACCATCACCCCGACGGTCGGCGCGCCTTACCAGATCACCAAGATCATGACCACCGTACCGGTTACCATCGACACCCTCATAGCGGGTACGGATTATGACTCGGCGAAGTTCAACTGGGGCGACGGCAGCAAGGCGACTACGATGGCCGTAGCGGTAGGGGCCACCCAGCCCCTCAGCCAGGCCCACCAGTACGCGCGTTACGCGAAGTACCTGAACGACAACGGTACTCCCGCCGATCTTACTGACGACGTGTACAAGTACAAGACCACGATCCAGCTCTTCAAAGGGACCACCCTGGTAAGCTCGAAGGCGGTTATCGTGACCATCCCCAAGTAATGGGAAACAGTCCTACCATGTGATGCAGTAACCTTAGGCCCGGAGCGAAAGCTCCGGGCCCTTTTAGGTAGAGGGGGCGCGCCCCCGAGAGAACCGTACCGGGTTAAAAGACGATAGCGGGGCCAAAGAGGCCCCACCGAAAAAGGAGACGCCAGATGTCACAGCTGAAAAGGATCGCATCGTCAACGCTTACCGCATTAGTACTGGGTGCACTTTGCGCCGGGGCCTCCCTGGCTGACCAGGCCGTGGAAAAGGGGCAGAGCGCCGCGCAGGCGAAGAGTTCGCCGGCGGACGCGGTGGTCCGGGTGAACGGCAAGCCGATCACCCGGCTGGAGTTGGACCGCTCCATGAAGATCATGCTGACCCAGTCCCGCGCCCAGATCCTCCCGACCGAGCTGAAAAAGGCGCAGGAGGGCGTGCTGGAGCAGCTCACCAACTCGGAACTCCTGTACCAGGCGGCGCAGGAGGTCGAAATGAAGGAACTGGACCAGCAGGTAAAGCGGCAGATAGAGGAAAACCGCAAGCGCTATGCGAGCGAGGTGGAGTTCGAGGCGGCGCTGGCCGCAGTCGACATGACCAGGAAGGAACTGGAGGAATTCACCCGCCGCGACGTCGCCATCAACAACATGCTGGAGAAGCGGCTGGGGGAGAAGATCGAGATAGGCGACAACGAGGCGAAAAATTTCTACGACGACAACAAGTCGAAGTATTTCGATAAGAAGGAGAGCGTCAGGGCGAGCCACATCCTGATCGGCCTGGCAAGCGGCGCCACCGAGGAAGCCAAGAAAGAGGCGCGGGAAAAGGCGCAGGCGCTGCAGAAACGGGCCCAGGCGGGAGAGGATTTCGCCAAGCTGGCCCAGGAGGCGTCGACCTGCCCCAGCAAGGCCAAGGGAGGGGACCTGGGGGTGTTCGGAAAGGGCGACATGGTCGTCACCTTCGAGAAGGCCGCCTGGGCGCTCAAGCCTGGCGAGATAAGCGAGGTGGTGGAGACCCAGTTCGGCTTCCACGTGATCAAGCTGACCGACAGGATCGCCCCGAAAACGGAGAAATACGACGAGGTGAAGGAGAAGATCGTCGACTACCTGAAGAAGGAAAAGATCCGGAGCCAGGTCCCTGCGTTAATCAAGGAACTGCGCGAAAAGGCCAAGATAGAGAAGGTGTAGGGGCGAATAATCATTCGCCCCTACCGGCGATCGAAGAAGCGGGACGGATGTGCAGACATCCGTCCCGTTTTTTTTTGCCCATCCCCCGGCGCCTACTGGGGTAAAAACCCCGGATTGCCGAAACCTCTGGGGTAAATACCCCAGCTTTCCGCCCCACCCTCCCCAGCCGCCGCGGCGCAAGGAAATGTGCATCAAATAATGTGACGCTATTCAGGGCACTTACGGAATTGTGCGCAAAAACCCGCGCCCGGGCACGCTGCGTGCTAAAGAGAGAACGGCTCTCTTAAAGCTGATGCATGGCAGCACCCGACCGGTACCCCCATGCCGGCCGCGGCATCATGACGGACTACTATCGAATTGAAAAAAGGAGACCATGATGAAACGTAAGTCAACCAGGAGAGCGGCAGCCGTCGTTTCCTGCGCCGCCCTTTTAGGGATCGGAGCGGGAATGGCGTTCGCCTCTCCCGCAGACCACGACGCGATCGTGCTGAGGGACCCGGACGGAGCCGCCATCGTCAAGAACACGAACGGCTCGGCCAAGGCCTTCAGCATGAAGACGACCTGCTTTACCAGCGGCTGCCACGGCAGCGGCTCCGGCAAGGCGGCGTACAGCTACAACCAGATCGAGCAGCACTCGTACCACGCCCAGCTGGGCGCCAACGAGATCCGCGGCTTCAACCCGTTCAACATCGACGCCTGGAACCCGGTCATCAACGCTAGCGGCGGCGGTGACAAGTGGCGCGCCGGCGCCGGCCCCCAGGCCAAGAACTGGGTCCAGAGCCCGGGCCACGTGGGGTCCTGGTGACCGCCTTCCGCTCGCCAGTTGGCGAGAATGTACCAGGACGGTAACGGCAGCACCTACGACGGCACCAATGCGAAATTCACCAGCACCCCGTTCGGCAAGAATCTCCCTGACGGGCAAACCGCAGCTAGCGCCCTCGTAACTACGCCGGCGTACACCCCGTTCGACTTCACCGACGCCGCCGGCTTCGCCAAGAGGGCGGACAACTCGGTCGCAGGCGAGATGCGCGACTGCGGCGAGTGCCATGTCGGCGGCGGCATGATGGAGTACATGATCACTCCGGGCGTCAGCGCCACCTACTCTCCGGCCAACCGCACCTCGCTGCGCGACTACGTCTTCGGCTCCGCGGTCACCGCCTTCAACGCGCTGATCGACATCTTCAACCCGACCCCCGCCAGCCGGGGTAACGTCGTGGTCCAGAACTACGCGGAGACCGGCGTCCTCGAGATGGACTGCCTCATCTGCCACCAGAAGGACTACGACTGGGCCAAGCGCAAGGAAGCGATCCGCGAGGGCCACTTCGACGCATCCCGCGCCCTGGGCGCCAACTTCGCCCTCAGCGCTGTGAACGGCACCACCGTCTTCTACAACAGCACCTCGGTCAAGCCCAACCTGGCCGGAGAACTTACAGTCGACCTGAGCGTAAAGCTCAACAAACAGCCGGCATCCAACCAGTGCACCTCCTGCCACCTCGGCACCAGCGAAGAGAAGTACCAGGTCGACTGGAAGAAGCGCGGCGAGATGTGGAGCGTCGACGGCGTCCAGAAGGACGTTCACGGCGCCCTCGGCTGCATGGGGTGCCACGAGCGGATGGACAAGGACACCAACGTCGGGACCGACGGCCTGGTGACCACCGCGAAGCTCGGGATGTGCGATCCGGCCAAGGGCGGCGCATCTCCGTTTGACGCCCTCTGGAACCAGATGGACAAGAAGGAGTTCAAGGACTGCGCCGGCTGCCACGAGCCCGCCGCCGTCCCGACCTACCTCACCTACGGCGCACCCGACTCCCGCGCAGCCCATACCAGGGCAGGTCTTGACGCCAAGGTCGTCTTCAAAAACTTCACCGGTACCACCACCAAGGTCAGCCACATCGACCTGATCGACTGCACCGCCTGCCACATCAAGAAGTCCGGCTTCACCGGCGGCGCCTTCGTCGACGGCACCGGCGCGGACGAGGAAGGGCGCGTGGCGCTGCACGACAGCGAATACGTCGCCAAGGACATGGCCAACGGCACCGCCATCCACTGGCAGGGCGGCAAAATTTACGCCGCCAACCTCCTGACCTCCTTCTTCTGGCGCGACATGAACGGCCTGAAGTTCGCAAACGGCGGTCTCGACATCAACAATGACGGTCGCGAGGCGGGGATGGATCCGCTGCTGCAGACCCACGTCAACAACGTCAACATCGCCAACGGCCTGCATGCACTTGCCCATGACGGCAATATCGACGCTACCGAGATCAACACTCAGAAGTCGAAACTGGTCGCAGGGATCAAGGCCCAGCTCGGCCTGGACGCCGCGGTTGACGTCAAGCCGAACCTTGCTGACGGCAGTGCGAACGGTGCAGTCACCAACGCCTTCCTGCCGAAGCTCTCCTTCCTGATGGTTCCGTTCAAGGCGAGCCACGACATCGCGGGCGCCGACAAGGCCTGGGGCGTCAAGGGTTGCAAGGAGTGCCACAGCGCAGCCGGCACCACCGTCGCGGCCAACGATCCGGACAACACGACCGGCGCGGCATACACCGCCGGCGGCTTCTACAACGGCACCTACCCGATCAACGGCAACCTCGAGGGCAAGTTCTCCTTCGACTCCGACCAGGTCACCGCCTACACCAAGGTCAACGGCCTGGTGGACGCCACCGACTCGCACCCGAACGTCTTCACCAAGGACGGCAAGCGCTCCGTGCCGGTCAAGCTCCTCTCCAAGTTCGACACGCCGAACGTGAAGGCTAAGACTGCAGGCCAGACCCTCCTGAACATCGATCGCAGCGAGGTGATGTACGAGCAGACCTTCCAGACCCTCGACGATCAGTGGTATGACCTTAACACGCCTATCCAGGGCGGCACCATCGCCACGGCCTGCGGGACGGACGCCAACGGCAACTTCTCTCCGTTCTACTGCGAGGATGCAACCGTCCTCGGCAACGCAGCCAAGAAAGGCGCCACCTCCACCCTCGGCTGGACCCTCAAGGTCGAGGTACTCGACGGCGCGACCGTTACCACCCGCACCAAGTCGGTAGGCGACGACAAGGTCACCAGCATCGACGGCCTGATCACCGCACTGGGCGCAGCGTTCACCGACAACCCCGACTTCGCCGTCGCGGCTAACAACGGCGGCCTGAAGCTGACCGCGAAAGGCACCAAGAAGATCCGCATCAGCTCGCAGTCCGACGTAGGTCCGTTCGGCCTCAAAGGGAAGCTCTGGAAGTCCGCTTCCATCGTGCGTCCGTCCGGCACTTACACCACCCGTGCCGCATACGTCACCTACCTGAACGGCATCAGCAAGGACAGCGTCGGCATGACCGCCGCAACCGCACCGGTGGCAGCCTTCACCATCAACGGCGCAACCTCCTCCGACTTCAGCACCATTGCGCTGACCAGAGGGGCCGCCTACCCGCTGGTGGTAACCTCCGCCGTCAACAGCTACACCAAGTACAGCTGGGACCAGAACGCAGGAACCGGCGCGACCGTGACGGTAACTGACGGGACCCACGCCAGCATCACCTTCAACAAGGCGGGCACCTGGAGGATCACCCTCACCGCGGTCAACCCGGACGGGCAGATCGTGACCAAGCTGCAGAGGGTGAACGTCACCGAGCCGCAGTACGTCACCGTAACCCCCACCGACGTCATCACGGCACCGGTGACCACCACCATCACCCCGACGGTCGGCGCACAGTACACCATCACCAAGAGCATGACCACCGTACCGGTTACCATCGACACCCTCGTCCCCGGCACGGAATACGACTCGGTGAAGTACAACTGGGGCGACGGCAGCAAGGCGGTTGTGATATCCGCTACAGGGACCACCGCTCCGCAGACCTACAGCCAGCAGCACCAGTACGCGCGTTACGCGAAGTACCTGAACGACAATGGTACTCCCGCAGTTCTTACTGACGACGTGTACAAGTACAAGACCACGATCCAGCTCTTCAAAGGGACCACCCTGGTAAGCTCGAAGGCGGTTATCGTGACCATTCCCAAGTAATGGGAAACAGTCCTACCATGTGATGCAGTAACCTTAGGCCCGGAGCGAAAGCTCCGGGCCTTTTTCTTGTGTAGGGGCGAATGATTATTCGCCCCTACATTAGATAAGGCTTGAGCACGGGGGGGAAACTATGATAAACGCTTTAGCGACCCATGTCGCCTTCGCACCGCGGCGGCCGACAGGTTGAGGAGGGAGCACGTGCGCAAGGCGATCTGCATCTTGATGCTGTTACAGGCACCTTTTCTTCTGGGTGCGCGGACTCCCGACGAGGAACTCGAGGTCTGCAAGGCGAAGTGCGCCACCGAGTTCGCCGCGTGCAGGGCTGAAGTCCCGACCGAGGCGTCGAAGGCGAAAGACGCCGAGGAAACCAGGTGCGGCATGGAGCTTGATGCCTGCAACTCCGATTGCGACGAGGCAAGGACCCTCGCCGGCATGATCAGGAAGATGATGGAGTGACCAGCTCCTCCCGGGTTATCGGTACCTACACCGAGGCCCCCGCCGTTTCTCATCCAGTCCAGTAGATCCTCCCCCCGCGCTTTTCCTTGATGAACTCCACCGGCCGGATCGTACAGTTTCTTCATTGCCTTTAAAGCATGCCGCTGGCATGAAACACTGTCTCAGCATTGACAACACTCCGTCACGCTACTCACAAGGAGGCGTTGTGGCACAGTAGCCAAATATATAGTACGTACATGGAGGACGCGGTTTACACGAAGTATTACACTGTGATACCACTACTTGCTTAATAAGGAATAATGGAAAAACCTTTGACAGAAATGCCGCAAACTGGTAGGACAATTACTTGTATTTTCCGGCTATATTCCCTGTTTTTCATGCAGAAACTTGTATTTTTTGTTGCTTATAGGCACCATTTTTGGCCACAAGATCTATCCACATACAGTTCCCGATTGCCGCCGCGCTCCTGCTGGCGCTCTTCGCCGTCCCGGCCCTCGGGGAGGATCGGGACGAGGTCACCCGTTCCCTCGGCCTCTCCAGCTACGAGGAGGGGGCCGTTTCGCGCTTCCCCCGCCCCGCGTCGACCATCGCCGAAAACGTCACCGTAGTCACCTCCGAAGAGATAGCCCGCCTCAACGCCCACACGGTCGCCGACGTCCTCAACACGGTGCCCGGGGTACAGGTGGACGCTTTGCAGACCCCGGGCGGCATAGTGCTGTACAACGTGCTGGGGGCCAACAACCGGCACATCCTGGTGCAGATAGACGGGGTGCCGCAGAACTTCCTCGGCGCGGACAACCTGGCGCACATCGGGAGCATCCCGGCACAGATGGTCGAGCGGATCGAGGTGATCAAGGGTGCGGCCTCCGCCGCCTGGGGCTCCGCGCTGGGGGGGGTGATCAACATCATCACCAAGAGCCCCTCCCCCGACAGGCGGGCGACCGGCCTCGTCTCGGCCTCCACCGGCAAGGACTCGACCAGCGACCTGCGCGCCGAAGCGAGCGGCACGGTGGAACGCCTGGGCTACTACCTCACCGGTGGAGCCCTCCGCTCCGACGGTCTGGTCCGCGGCAACGACGTCTACCTGAGACACGGTTTCGGCAAGCTCACCTACGACCTCCCCAACGGCGGCAAGATCGCCCTCGGCATCGACACGAGGCACAACGACGCGGGGATCCAGGAGTCGACCGCCTTCAACTTCTCCCAGACCGCCACGGTCCGGTACCTCAACGGCTCGCTCTCGGTGCAATACCCACTCGCGGAGCGTCTCGGACTGGAGCTGAACGGCCGGGGGGGTACCAGGGACGCCCTGGACAAGCGTTACCTGCTGGCGCAGCAGCAGCTCTTCATGGACTACGTCTTGCGGGAGGCATACCAGGGGGGGGGCGCCGCGCTCAACTGGGGGGACGCGCAAAACGGGGTGAAGGGAGGTGTGGAGTTCGAGCACACCGACCTCCGGCAGCGCGAGTTCGTCCGCAGGTTGCCGCAGACCAACACCGACATCTCACTGGAACGCCGCTGCGCCTACCTGAACGGCACCTGGACCCTCGGCAGGCTCTCCATCCTCCCCGGCATCCGGCTGGACGACCTGAACCTCCTGGAGGACCCTGCCAGCTACACGCTGGGAGCGACCTTCCGCCTCACCGGCAGCACCCTTTTGCGGGGCTATGCCGCCCGAGGCTACAGCATGCCGATGATCACCTATTTCGGGTCGCAAAACGGGGAGGTGCAGCGCGAACTGCAGCAGGTGCGGACCGTGCAGGGGGGATTCGAGAGCACCGGGATCCCCTACCTCTGGCTCAAGGGGACGCTGTACTACAACAACATATGGGACGTCCAGAACCTGGACTACCAGACCGGGATGATCTACAAGGCGCAAGAGACCAGGCACGGCTTCGACTTCGAGGTCCGCACCTCCCCGATCTACCGCTTCTCACTGACCGGCGCCTTCACCTTCACCGACTCTCGCGACAGGCGCACCCACGAGAAGCTCTCCAGCAGCGAGAGCGGCCCCCGGCAGGCGGTGAAGGTCGGCCTCAACTACGACAACCCCGATCTCGGCCTCACCGCACTCGTAACCGGGAACTACTCCGACTGGTACCTGACCACTCCCGGCGCCAAGGGACAGGCGATGCTCTGGGACCTCCATGTCACCCAGAAGCTTCTCCCCCGCTCGGATAATGCGCCGGAACTCTTCTTCTCGGTCCGCAACATCTTCGACGGCAAGCTCTACCAGTACGACTTCCGCCCCAACGCACCGCGCTGGGTCGAGCTGGGCGGGAGGTTCCGCTTCTGATGCGCTACCTCTCCCTGCTCATAATGGCCGTTATCATGGCCCTGCAGGCCCCCGCCTGGGGAGCCGAGATACTGGTCCTGCAGTCGAGCCGCAGTCAGGCCTACGAAAAGGCGCTGCGGGGTTTCCGGTCGACCTGCAAGCTCACCGAGCAGACCCTGGTGATGACCGATTTCGCCGAGATCGACGTACAGCGGATGGTCAGGGAGGAGCGTCCCCGCCTGGTCCTGGCGGTGGGGGACAAGGCGCTGGAGGCGTGCAGGAAGGTGCGCGAGGTACCGGTCGTCTCCATGCTGGCGCTCTCCCTGAACCTCGGGAAGCACTCCCCGGGCAACGTGGGAGGGGTGGCCATGACGGTCGCGCCGGAGCAGTACTTCAGGCTGTTCGATGCGCTGGGGGCGGGGCGGGTGGGCGTTCTCTACAACCCGAAGAAGACGGGGCTTTACCTGAAGAGGGCGCTGGCCGAGTCGAGGCAGCGGGGGTTGAAGCTCGTGGCCGAGCCGGTGCACGACCCGCGCGAGCTTCAGTCGAAGCTGGAAATGATGAAGGAGAGCGTGGACGCCCTCTGGATGCTGCCGGACAGCACCGTGGTCACCACGGTGAACCTGGAGGCGTTTTTGCTCTTCTCTATGGCGCACAACGTCCCGACGGTCACCTTCACCTGCGAGTACCTGAGAGAGGGGGCGGCCGCCGCCCTCGACATCGACCCCCTCGACATGGGGGTGCAGGCGGGCGAACTGGCGCTCTCCCTGCTCAGGGGGGGAACCTCGCGCAAGGTCCCGGTGCTGGATCCCAGGAAGGTGCAGCAGCACAACAACGAAAGCGTGCTGCGGTCGCTGGGGCTGAAGCTGCCCTAAGCCCGCCCTCCCCCTTTTTCCTCCGAAAGACGCAGCACCATCCAGTACACCGCCATCGGGAGGGCCAGGAGCACCCCCGTCCCGGTCCCCTGGTACAGCGCCGCCCTCTCCGCGTGCCTCAGGCAGTTAGTCCCCAGTATCGCGATGAACTCCGCGTAGGTGACCACCAGAAGCAGCAGCCCCACCAGGGCGGCGCAGCGCATCTTCCCCCCTTCCCCCATCCTCGGGAGCACGAGCCCCAGGTAGACCGCCAGATTGGCGAGTTCGAAGTAGTTCCCTATCTTCACCTTCATTCCCCCCTGGCTGAACTGCAGCATCCCGTTCCAGGTCACCTGCGCCTCGGGATCTGCCAGAAGGAGTTGGAAAAGCGGCGTGGCGAGCGCCGCCAGCGCCCGGTAGTGGAAATCCTTGCAGGCGAAGAGGAGCATGAAGACCAGGCCGCTGCAGGCGAGCACCTGGCCGCTCCTAAGCCACGCCTTTCTCCCCACCCTGAACCTGCCGTCGGCCCAGACCTTCCAGATGCCGAAGACCAGCAGGGCGAAGAGGGCCACCCAGAGGTATTCGTGCACGAAGTGGAAGCCCGCTTCCGAGACGGAGCCGATCATTCCGGTGACGATCAGGCGCAGCGCGTTGGCGGCGAGGATGGCGACGCAGGCGACGACCACCCCGAAGAGCCGGTAGCCGATGCCGTGACCGGTGTAGAGGAGCATGGCGAGGGCGAGGATCAGGACGTACTGCAGCGCGGTGCACTCGAAGATGATCCGCATGGCGAAGCCGTTCACGCTCAGGATATCGCCGCTTCCCCCCAGGGTGAGCCCGAGGAGGCGGCCGAGCGCCCGCGTGTCCGCCAGGGTGACCTTCAGCGCGAGATCGGAGACGACGACGCTCCACCGGGCGCAGATTCCCGCCACCAGCGTCGCCGCGAGGAGGAACTGCACCGCGTAGGAAAGCCCCGGCGTCGTCGGCGCCCGGGGGGCGCTACTTGCGGGATTTCCAGATGCCATAGAGGGCTATCGCCAGCGTCGTCGCAACGGTAACGCCGGGGCCCCCTACCGGCACGGAAGGGGTGGCGCCGTAGCCGGGGGGGTTCGGCGGGTTGGCCCAGCCGGCATCCGACAGGCACAGGATGGGGAGTGCGGCGAGGATGAGTGCCACTGCTCCGCGTTTCAATCCGCTTTTCATTTCTTTCTCCTGATATTCATGGTTGTTCCAACGTTATGAAGATCGTGGTCGTGGTCCCGGGGCCGGGGGCGGGGAGGGTGTAGGCTCCTTTCCCCGAAAGCTCCGTTTCCTTCCTGTCTCGGCTGAGCAGCAGCCGCGCCCCGCCCGGAAGGGTGCTCTCCTCCCCCGCCAGGGTGACTTTCAAGGGGGTTCCCTTGGGGAGGCTCGAAGTCACAGCCACCCGCCACTGCTCCCTTTTTCCCGGAAGCCGCACGTCGCCGCGCAGCTCCCTGAGCGCCGGCTTCCAATCCGGGTGTGCGACCACGACGCTTATGAAAGGCTCCCCCATGGCGGCGTTCAGGTTGCCGGGGGAGATGGTGTCGTAGGCGTTGTCGAAGCCTTCGGTCGCCTTGGGGTGCTCGCCCAGCACCACGTAGTCGTACAGGCTCCCGCTGGAGACCCGGACGGTGGCGCAGAGCGGTGCGAAGCCGAACACCGCGCTCCCGGAAAACGCCCCCAGAAGGGCTGCGAGCGCCAGGTACCGTTTCATCGGCGCCGCCACTACTGGATGGTCAGCGTATGGTCGTTGACATCCAGGTTGATCAACCAGTACCCCTTCCACGGCTCGATGTGGGGATCGTTGTTGATGATGGACCACGAGTCGTAGGTGGTCCCGTTCCACCAGTAGATGCCGCCGCCGATCGTGCTGGCGGTGACGGCGTCGGCGAGCTGCTCGCCGTCGATGAGCCAGTTGGTGGCGATGTTGCTCTTCACCGTCCCCGTCGGGTTGGAGATCATGGTCCACCCCGGCTTCAGCACCACGGTGGTGCCGGCCGGCGCCGGGGTCCCCTCGTAGGAGATCATGGTGCTGGCGTTGGTGGTCTTCACGAAGTAGCCGAGGCCGGAGGCGAGGCCGGTCACGGTGACGTAGCTTCCCTTGGGCGTATTGCTCCCCTCCGTCGTCGTCCCGCTCGGCACCCACTGGTACACGGGGCCGACCGGGGAGGCGAAGAAGGTCGCGGGCGCCACGCCGGAGACGCTGTACGGAACGGCGACGATGTTCCAGCCGTTGTAGAGAGGTGTCCTGGTGGACATGAACAGCGTGCGGGTCGGGTCGGCGTCGGAGGTGACCGCGTACTGGTAGGTGGTGTTGGGCTTCAGCGCCGAGGCGTCGGTGTAGCTGGTGCCGGTGGTGCTCGCCACCACGGTGGAGAAGGCCTTGCCCCCTTCCGATCTCAGGATCGAGAAGGTGGAGCCGCTCTTGGTTCCCGCGAAGCTGCCGCTTGGCTGCGTGGCGGAGGTGATGCTGTACGCGGAACTCTTCACCTGCTCCGTGTTGTTGCTAGCGTCCCTGGCGAAGTACTTCAGCGTCACGTTGCCGGGAAGCGAGACTGGCGCGCCGTAGACGGCCGAGGAGGCGGTCGGGGTGGAGCCGTCGGTCGTGTAGTAGATGACCGCGTTGTTGGTGGTGGCGAGCGTCACCTGCAGCCCGTTACCCGAGTAGCTGCCGGCGGCCGGGGAGGCGGTGGTCACCGGCGGCTCCAGGTAGGCGAGCTTCAGCGCCGAGCAGGAAGCGGGGTTGCCGCCGTTTGTCCCGGCGCAGCTCCAGTTCCAGGGGCCGGTCCCGGAGACGGCGGAGGGGGTGCTGCCGGGGGCGCAGAGGAAGTCGAGCGGGATGGAGGCGAAGGTCCCGCCGCCGGAGGCGCCGCAGACGCCGTCCGTCGCGGTGACCGTCTCGCCGGTCATGAAGGGCGAGAAGGAGTCGGTGTGGCCGCAGACCCTCCCGGTGTCGTTGTCGAGGTCGTAGGTCCTGCTGGTGGTGATGTCCTGCCAGGCGTCGTCCGCGTAGTGCAGGATCTTCATGTTGTCCGGGTTGGAGACGGCGCTGGGGCGGAAGGCGAGGCAGACCTGGGCCGAGCCGCCGAAGGTGATACCCGGGATCTGGATCTCGTACACCTGGCTGTTGTACACCTTGAGATCCTGCGGCGGAGCGGGAGGCGTCAGGGCCGCGGTGACCTGTACGCCGGAGTTCCCGGTGGCGGAGATCACCGACTGGAAGGTCACCTGCATCGAGGCGTCGGCCGTAGGTGTCACGCTCACCGGCGTGTAGCTGTCCACCGGGGCGGTCACCACGGTGAAGAGTTCGTACTTCAGCATGATGGAGCACTTGATCGTCTTGGAGATGGTCCCGTAGGAGTTGCGGAGCTGGATGTAGACGTAGTTGGTCCCCTCGCGGTCCGGGAGCTGCCAGCCGTTCTTGGTGGCGGCGTACGGCTCCCACGCGCTCCAGGCGATGTTGTCGTTGCTAAAGCGCATCGACTGCAGGACCCCCACGTTGCTCTGGGCTGCGATGGTGAGGTCGACGACGCGGCTCATCGTGGTGGAGGAGCCGGAGTTGATGGTCGCGCTGCCGTTGGGTATCGCGGCCGGGATGAACCTCTGCACCCGGTTGTTGTAGGAATCGGCCACGAAGACGGTCCCGTAGGAGTCGACGGCGAGCCCCAGGGCGTTTCTCATGCTCCCGTTCAGGACCGCCGCCTTCTTGCCCCAGACGGTGACCAGGTTCCCCTGCGGGTCGAACTTGTTGATGGCCCCAACCGAGCTGTCGAAAACGTAGAGATAGCCGCCGTTGTCCACGCCGAGCGACTGCATGTTGCTCAGCATCCCTTCGGCGACGGAGCCCAGGTAGTTGCCGCTCGTGTCGTACTTGACGATGCGGCGGGAGGTAAAGTCCATGACGCAGATGACGTCCGTGGCGCCGTGGCTGTCCACCACGATGTCGCCGGCCCTGAAGCTGCTGTTGGTGGCGGCGTTGTAGTTATTCCAGGTGGCGATGAAGGCGCCGTTGGCATCGTACTTGGTGATCTGCGTGTACTGCGCGACGTAGACGTTGCCGCTGCGGTCCAGGGCGAGCTTGCGGGGGGAGGAAAGTTCGCTCCCGAAGCTGGCCAGGACGGCCCCGGTGGCGACGGAGACCTTCTGCACCCGGTTGTTGCCGCCGTCGAGTATGTAGAGGTTGCCGCGGCCGTCGGGGACCGCGCCCAGCGGTACCCGCAGCTCCGTGCTGCCGGTCCCCGTGCTCCCGAACTGCTTCACGAAGGTCCCGGCGGCGGTGAACTGCTGGACCCGGTCGTTTTGCATGTCGGCGACGAAGACGCTGCCGCCGGCGGGGTCGACGGAGACGGAAACGGGGATGTTGAACCCTCCCGTCGTGGTGTCGGCCGCCCCGACGCTGATCGGGGTGCCGTTGTAGGGGGGGGCCAGCTTCAGCACCCTCTGGTTCCCGGTGTCGGCGATGAACATGTTCCCCTGGTCGTCGAAGGCCACGTACTGCGGGCGGTTCAACTGGCCGAGACCCGGGCCGTACCCGCCGTAGGTGGCGGTCTGGGTCGGTGCGTCCCCCGACTCGGTATCGGGAGGCGAGTAGAAGCGGATCAGGTGCGCCTGGGCGTCGGCCACCACCATGGAGCTGTCGTACGGGTTGAAGGCGAAGCCGGACGGGTTGCCGAGCCCGGCGGCGCTGTAGCCGTAGGGAATCGACCAGCTAAGGACGAACCTCCCGGCGTTGTCGTACTGCCAGACGCTGTTGGAACTCCGGACGTAGACGTTCTTGGAGGCGTCGACGGCGAGGCCGCTTCCCGCCTGGTACACGGACCACTGTCTGATGAACTGGCCGTTCCTGTCGAAGACCTGCACGTAGCCGTTGCCGGTGGTGTAGACCGTGTCGTCCTGGTCGATGGCCACCATGGAGACGGCGGTGCCGGTCCCGGACCACTTGGTGATGAACGAGCCGTCCGCGGCGAACTTCTGGATCCTGTTCTTGGCGTCGGAGACGTAGACGTTGCCGAGGCTGTCGGTCGCGACGCCGTTTAGCCCCAGGAACTGGCCGTCCCCCGGGCCGCACCCGCCCCACTTGGCGACGAAGTTGAGCTGGGAGTCGAACTTCTGGATCCGGCAGTTCTGTCCGTCGGCCACGTAGACCGCTCCGTCGCTTTTCGACCAGGCCACGGCGCCGGGAAGGAGGAACTTCCCGTCGGCGTTCGACTCGTTGCCCCACTTGCCGTCGAAGAGGTAGGAACCGGTATCGGAGGTGGAGCCCAGGAGGATGATGCCGCTGAAGTAGGTGTTGCTCGGATTTCCCGCCGCGTCGAGGAACTTCACGTAGACGGTCTTCAGGCCGTCCTCCGACGGGACCATCCAGCTCTTCGTGGTGGCGAAAGGCTCCGGCGCGGTCCAGATCAGGTCGTCGTTGGAGAACTGCATCTGGCTGCACTTATCCCCCAGGCTGCAGCCGAGGCTCAGGGCCACGCTGTTGCCGGTGGCGCTGGAGGCCCCGCCGTTGATGGCGACGAAGGTGGTGGCGCTCCCGAGAGCCGCCGCCGTGACGGTGATGGAGAACTCCGGCAGCTGCGCGGTGAGCCCGTTGGCGACGGCCGAGATCACGATGCCGCCGTAGGTGCCGACCTGGGACGCGGTCGGGGTGCCGGTGAGGGCGCCGGTCCCGGCGTTGAAGCTGGCCCAGACCGGCTTGTTGACGATGGTGTAGGCTATGGCGCCCGAGGGGACGCTCCCCTGCGGGGTGAAGGCGTAGGGGGTTCCGCTCAGCGCCACCTTCGTCGGAAGGCCTGAGATCGAGGGGGCCAGGTTGAAGCTGTAGAGCTGCGAGGAGGGCTGGCTCGGGTTCGAGCCGCCGTCGACCGCGTAGTAGCGGAGCGTGCAGGAGGTGGAGATCGGGATCGAGACGGTCGAGACCCCGGAGGCGACCTTCCTGGTCGCCGAGTTGGCCGGGTCGCTGCCGTCCAGCGTGTAGAAGATGGTGTTGTTGGAGTTCTCGCTGGAGGTAAGCGTCACGGTGATCGGGGCGCCGTAGCTCCCCCCTGCCGGGGTTGCGGTCACCGTCGGAGGGACGGTGTCGGTGACGTTCATCCTGGCGAGCCCCACGTAGTAGATCTCCGGGGTGTGGGTGATGGCGAGCTGCCGCGCGTTGTTTTGTCCCCAGGTGAGGACGGTGCCGTCGTACTTCATGGCGATGGAGAAGGCGTTGCCGGCGGAGATGGAGACGATCCCCCCCTGCGCCAGCCCCGAGAGGTTCGCCACCTGTACCGGGATCCAGGAGTCGCGTTTCTGCGGGTCGTTGTTCCCCAGCTGCCCGTGGCTGTTCCCGCCCCAGGCCCAGACGGTGCCGTCCCGTTTCAGGGCGAGGCTGTGGTCGTATCCGGCGGCGATGGCGACGACGTCGGAGAGCCCCG
>Ga0209212_1000571_pt1 | contig 70373 bp, 54 predicted proteins | sample RifGroC2_FD_183996 | JGI IMG/M metagenome (GOLD analysis project Ga0209212, IMG submission 183996) | Groundwater microbial communities from Rifle, Colorado, USA - Groundwater C2 (SPAdes) (version 2) | ecosystem: Environmental > Aquatic > Deep subsurface > Groundwater | place: Rifle, Colorado...
AGGTAATAGACCAGGCTCTTCTCCAGGGTGAAGAGGTTGAGCAGGTGGCGGTTCTCCATCGAGTGGGTGATCTTGCTCTCTATCTCGTCGGCGATCATGTTGATGACCTTGAGATGCTCCATGAAATGGAAAATGGAATTGTAGATGAGCTTGAGGAACACCTCGCGGATGCCGGCGACCTGCTTGAAGTACTTGCCGGAGAACATGTTGATGTCCTCGGACAGCGCCAGGATGAGCTTGTCCTTGAACAGGAACAGGCCCATCGAGGAGACCTTGAACATGAAGTGATCTTTGGAGGAATAGTTCTTGGGCCGCTTGAAGATGAGCGCAAGGTGGTCCGGTTCGAACTCCATGCGGGCGGGCTCTTCGGGGTCGAAGGCGGAAGTGAAGTTGTGCTCGTCGAGGTTGAACTGCTCGGTCAGCCACTTTTTCTCGTCGTCGGTGGGGCTGACGACCACCCAGATATCGGGGGTTTCGGCCTCGACCTGCTTTATCTGGTGGTTGTCTATTTTATAGCGCTTTATCATGCTCTCGTTCCGGTCCGTCCGCTACCCTTATTCTACTATTTCCGCGCGGCCTTTGCCTTGGACGGTTTCAGGCGCCTGGCCACGGCCGCGCCTATCTCCGAAAGATTGTCCACCACGGTGGCGCCGGCCTTCTTAAGGGCCTCCACCTTGGAGGCGTGCGTGCCAGCGTTCCCCTCCACTATGGCCCCGGCGTGGCCCATGCGGCGGCCGGGGGGGGCCGTCTTGCCCGCCACGAAGCAGAACACCGGCTTGGTCATCTCTTTCTTTATGTAGCGGGCCGCGTCCTCTTCGGCCGCGCCGCCGATCTCGCCTATCATGATGACGGCCTTGGTAGCCGGGTCGGCCTGGAACAGCCGCAGCGCGTCCACGAAATTCATGCCCTGCACCGGGTCGCCGCCTATGCCCACCACCGAACTCTGGCCCAGCCCCTGCGAGGTGACCTGCCAGACGGCCTCGTAGGTAAGCGTGCCGGAGCGCGACACCACGCCCACGGAGCCCTTCTTGTGGATATAGCCGGGCATGATGCCGGCCTTGCACTCGCCCGGGGTGATGACGCCGGGACAGTTGGGCCCCACCAGCGTGACCCGGGGGCCGCAGGCGTTGACCGCCGCGAGGCGCTTTTTTACCCTCACCATGTCCATCACGGGGATGCCCTCGGTGATGCAGATGATCACGGAGACGCCGGCGTCGGCGGCTTCCAGGATGGAGTCGGCCGCGTAGGGCGGCGGCACGAAGATCAGGGAGGCGTTGGCCCCGGTGGCTTTTACGGCGTCCTTGGCGGTGTTGAACACCGGCAGGCCGAGGTGCGACGTGCCGCCCTTGCCGGGCGTGACCCCGCCTACCACTTTGGAGCCGTAATCGATGCACTGCTGGGCGTGGAAAGAGCCCTGCGCCCCCGTGAAGCCGTGTACCAGCAGTTTGGTCTTCTTGTTCAAAAGTATGGACATAGGTTCTCCGTGAAAATTATTTCCGTGCCGCGGCCACGGCCTTCTGCGCGGCTTCCCACAGCGAGTCGGCCTGCTCCAGCTTGAGGCCGGATTTCGCCAGGATCTCTTTGCCTTCCTTTACGTTGGTGCCTTCGAGCCGCACTATCAGCGGCACTTTGATGCTCACTTTCTTGGAGGCCTCCACCACGCCGGCGGCGATATTGTCGCACTTCATGATGCCGCCGAAAATGTTGACCAGCACGGCCTTCACCTTGGGGTCCTTGAGGATGATCTGGAAGGCCTTCGTGACCTGGTCCACGTTGGCGCCGCCGCCCACGTCCAGGAAGTTGGCCGCGTCGCCGCCGGCCATCTTTACGGTGTCGAGCGTGGCCATGGCCAGGCCCGCGCCGTTGACCATGCAGCCGATGTCGCCGTCGAGGCCGATATAGTTGATGCCGATGGCCTTTGCTTCTTTCTCTATCTCCGAAGCCTCGTGGTCCGGTTTTGCCGCCTGGTCCTTATGGCGGAACAGCGCGTTGTCATCGGTGACTATCTTGGAATCTATCGCCAGCAGGCGGCCGTCCCTGGAAATTATAAGGGGGTTCACCTCCACCAGGCTGGCGTCCATCTCGACAAAGCACTTCACCAGCTGGCGGGCGAAAGCGGTGAACTCGCAGAAATTTTTCTGGGGGATGCGCAGGTCGAAGGCCAGCTGGCGCGCCTGGAAGTCCAGCAGCCCGGCCTCCGCGTCCACCGCCACCTTCAGGATCTTTTCCGGCTGGGTGGCGGCCAGCTCCTCTATGCTCATGCCGCCCTCGGCCGAGGCTATGATGGCGGGGCAGCCGGCCTTGCGGTCGAGCACCACCGAGATATAGATCTCCCGGTCTATGGCGGCCGCGTGCTCCACCAGCACCTCTTCCACCGTCAGGGCCTTGCCCTGCGTCTGGTGGGTGACGATCTTCATGCCCAGCATCTGCCCGGCCAGCTCGCGCGCTTCGGCGGCGGTCTTGGCCAGCTTTACGCCGCCGGCCTTGCCGCGGCCGCCGGCCAGCACCTGCGCCTTCACCACCCAGGGGCCGGCGCCGTCTATAACGAGCCCGTCCATGCTGTCGCCGATCCTGATCACGCCGCAGCGGGGCAGCATGGGGATGCCGTAACGCTCAAAAACTTCCTTGCCTTCATATTCGAGAAGCTTCATTAAAATCCTCCAAAAACCGGGGGCCGCGCCCGCGGGCGGCGGCTGAATCATTATAAGACAATTTGTAGTATAATTTTGGCATCAAGGTAAAGCCGAAAAAAAGGGGCCTTTCCGGCCCCTTCCGCCGCGTCTCCGGCGCGGCCCCAGAGGTGCGGAAATGAGCGAACACGGAAAAGAAAAAAACGTGAATGTCAGCGAGCTCAGCTCGGTTACGGTGCGCTTCGCCGGCGACTCGGGCGACGGCATCCAGCTGGTGGGCAGCCAGTTCGCCAACGCCACGGCCGTGGCCGGCAACGACCTCAGCACCCTGCCCGACTACCCGGCCGAGATCCGCGCCCCCGCCGGCTCCCTGGCCGGGGTCAGCGGCTTCCAGATCTCCTTCGGCGACGATTCCGTCATGACGCCCGGCAACAAGCCCAACGTGCTGGTGGTGCTCAACCCCGCCGCCCTGGCCGTCAACCTGAAGAACCTCGACAAGGGCTCCGTCATCATCGCCAACGCCGACGCCTTCGCGCAGGCAGCGTTGGACAAGGCCGGCTACAAAACCAACCCGCTCGAGGACGGCTCGCTGGCCAACTACCGCGTCATCGCCGTGCCCGCCACCGCGCTGACCGAGAACGCGCTCAAGGACTCCGGCCTGCAGAAGCCGCAGGTCCTCAAGTGCAAGAATTTCTACATGCTGGGCATCCTGTTCTGGATGTACGGCCTGCCGCTGGGCCCCACAAAAGAGCGCATCAACGCCAAGTTCGGCAAGTTCCCGGGCCTGGCCGCCGCCAACGGGAAAGCGCTCGAGGCCGGCTACGACTACGCCGAGACCACCGAGCTGTTCGACGCGCGCTTCCAGACCAAAAAAAGCGCCGTCGCCCCCGGCAAGTACCGCAACCTGACCGGCAACGAGGCCGCCGCCTATGCGCTGATCACCGCGGCCAAGCTGCTCAAGAAAAAACTTTTCTACGGCTCCTACCCCATCACCCCGGCTTCCGAAATCCTGCACACCCTCTCCAAGCACCGTGCCAACGACGTGGTGGTGTTCCAGGCCGAGGACGAGATCGCGGCCATGTGCGCCACCGTGGGCGCCGCCTTCGGCGGGGAGCTGGCCGCCACCGGCACCAGCGGCCCCGGCCTGTCGCTCAAGATAGAGGCGATCGGCCTCGGGGTGATAACCGAGCTGCCCATGGTCATCATAAACGTGCAGCGCGGCGGCCCCTCCACCGGCCTGCCGACCAAGACCGAGCAGAGCGACCTGCTGCAGGCCGTGTTCGGCCGCCACGGCGAGAGCCCGCTGGCGGTGCTGGCCGCCTCCAGCCCGGCCGACTGTTTTAATACCACGCTCGAGGCCGCCCGCCTGGCCGTCAAGTACATGACGCCGGTGATCGTGCTCTCCAACTCCTACCTGTCCAACGGCTCGGAGCCGTTTCGCATTCCCAAGCTTTCCGAGCTGCCCAAGTTCGAAGTGGCGCCCCTGCCGGCGCCGGAGGAGTTCAAGCCCTACCAGCGCGACGCGGCTACGCTGGCGCGCCCCTGGGCCTGGCCCGGGCTGAAAGGCTACGAGCACCGCATCGGCGGCCTGGAGAAGGCCGAGGGCACCGGCGCCATCAGCTACGATCCCGAGAACCACCAGAAGATGACCGATATCCGCGCCGCCAAGATAGCCGGCATAGCGCGCGAGATCCCGCCGACCAGGGTCCACGGCCCCGAGGCCGGGGACCTGCTGGTGCTGGGCTGGGGCTCCACCTACGGCGCCATCACCGAGGCCATGGGCGAGGCCCGCAAGGCCGGCCTGACCGTCTCCTCGGCGCATATCCGCAACCTCTGGCCGCTGCCGCCGGACCTGGGCGCCCTGCTTAAACGCTTCCGCCGGGTGCTGGTGCCGGAGGAGAACACGGGCCAGCTGCGCCTGCTCTTGCGCTCGGAGTATCTGGCCGACCCGGTGGGCCTCAACAAGGTGCAGGGACAGCCGCTCAACGCCGACGAGATACTGGCCAAAATAAGGGAGGTCCTGGGGAACTAATATGGAACTCAAACTTACAGCCAAGGATTTTTCCTCCGGTCTGCCCGTGAAGTGGTGCCCCGGCTGCGGGGACTTCGCCATCCTGAACATGATGCAGAAAGTGTTCGCCGGGATGGGCCTGCCGCACGAGAAGTACGCGGTCATCTCCGGCATCGGCTGCTCCAGCCGCTTCCCGTATTACGTCAACACCTACGGCTTTCACTCCATCCACGGCCGCGCGGCCGCGGTGGCCTCCGGCGTGAAGCTCTCCAACCCGGACCTGGCGGTCTGGGTGATCACCGGCGACGGCGACGGCCTGTCTATCGGCGGCAACCACATGATGCACGCCATCCGCCGCAACATCGGCCTCAAGATCGTGCTGTTCAACAACCGCATCTACGCGCTCACCAAGGGCCAAGCCTCGCCCACCACCCAGCCCGGCACCAAGACCAAGAGCACGCCGGCGGGCTCTATCGATTACCCGTTCAACCCGGCCCGCTTCGCGGTGGGCCTGGACTGCACCTTCGTCGCGCGCGGCCTGGACAACGATATCCCCGGCACCACGGCCATCCTGGAGCGCGCCGCCAGGCATAACGGCACCACTTTCGTGGAGATCTTCCAGAAATGCGTGCCGTTCTCCGACAAGGAGTTCGACCCGCTCAAGGACCCGGCCACCCGCGAGGACGTGCTGCTGCGCGTGGAGCACGGCAAGCCGCTGGTGTTCGGGACCAGGAAGGACAGGGGCATAGTGTTCAAGAACTTCAGGCCCGAGGTGGTTTCTTTCGAGCCCGGCCTGCCGCCGGCCGATATCGCCGTCTACGACGAGGCCAACGCCGAGATGGCCTACCTGATCAGCGGCTTCTCCCAGCCGGAGTTCCCTGTGCCGGTGGGCGTTTTCCGCTCCACCGACAAGCCGTCCTTCGAGGAGCTGTATTACGAGCAGGTCAGGCATATCGGCGACACCAAGGAGCACGAGCTGGAAACCCTGCTCGCCGGCCCCGACGCCTGGGAAATAAAATAGGCGGCCCCGGCCTCCCGTAAAAAAGCCCCGCGGACCGCCGCGGGGTTTTTTGTCGGCCGTGGCCGTTAGCGCGGGGGGAAGACCAGCCGGGTGGTCTCGCCGCCGTTGACGAAGGAGCCTTTTGAAACGCTTCCTTTGCGGGAGAAGCCCCATCTTACGTAGTACTGCCGGCCGGCTTCCAGCGGGCGCCTGAATTCCGCGGCCAGGGCGGAGAAGTCCAGCCGGTACAGCTCCGCCGGCTCCAGCTCCAGTTCTTTTTCCAGGATCACGCCGTCGAACCAGTGCGGGTTGTCCTGCTTGAGCGTAAATTTAATGACGGTGCGCTCGGCTCCCGGTAGCCCCCTGTAAAACTCCGCCCACTTGTCCTTGAGCTCCAGTACCGGCGCCTCCCCTCCGGCGGGCAGCTCCCAGAGCCGGGCCGTTATCCCGGAGGGGTCGGGGTTTTCCGCTATCTTCCCCTGCGCCAGGGCTTCCACGCGGTATACCGGGCGCCCGGGCTTCTTTATAATCTTGTAGTCATGCGAGGCCTCCGCCACCTCTACCGTCAGCGTGGTATCCTCCAGGCATAAGCCGAAGACCTCCCGCTCCCAGGGCAGCGGGGTTCTTTCTCCGGTAAGCTCAACTGTGACTTTCCGGGTCTCCCTGCGCAGGAGTTTTTCGTAGCAATGCCGGCCGTCCTGGTAGTCTTCGCAGACCGTCTCGAAGACGTGGCTCGTAAGGGTGACCGGGGAGGAGACTGCCGGGGCCCCGGCCCGGAACGAGACGAATTTGCAGCCCTTGGTGGCGCGCAGTTTATTGAAGAAGTCCAGCTTGGCCGGGCTGGCTTCGGGCGCGGGGGGCGCCGCTTCCATAAAGGCTCCAAGTTCGAAGCCCTGCGTGAAATCCGCTGCCGGCCGGGCCGCGGCCGGGGAGATGAGCGCCGCCGCGAGCGCGGCTCCTAAGAGATCTTTCAATTTGACCATTGTTTCGTCCTTTTACTCCCTGATTGAGCGCAATACGCCGCCAAAACAGCGTAATACATTGTATTATCCGGCGGCCCTTTCCACAAGGGCCCAAGGGCCCGTCAGCCGCCTGGGCCCCGCGGCCCGACCCGGGAGCATTTCCCTGGCGGAATGTAATATAATTTGCGGACGGACCTTTGTCCGATATTCAGAAGTGGGGGGGATAGATGAAGAAAACAATAAGCCTTTTAGCGCTGGCCTGCTGTTTCGCCGCCGCCGACGCCGGGGCGCAGACGTACCAATTGATGGAGATGATCGTGGTGGGCGCGCCCCTGACGAAGGGCAACGCTTTTCAGCGCCTGGTGCGCCCGTACCGGGACCGCACCGAGCGCTTTTCCAGCGCCCGGCTGGACGCCCTGCAGATGTCCATAGCCGTGGGCGACCCCGCCGACGAGCTGACGCTGGAAGGCTGGGGCGACAACCGCGCCGACCTGCGCAAGGGCGCCTCCCGGGTAAAGGCGGAGTACGGCAAACTCTCCGGGGACGGCTACACCGGCAACACCAACGACGAGGATTATCCCGGCGACAGGCTGGGCGCCTACGGCCGTTTCGGCTCTTTCGAGGCGGAGCTCTCCCGCTTCGGCCAGGATGAGAAGACCGTGGCTTCCGGCGCCAGCGAAACTTACAACGAGACCGGCGCCGGGGCCGGCCTGGCTTTCGGCGCGGAAAACGTCAGGCTGGGCCTGCACGGCAATTTCAACAAGCGGGAGTATACCGACAACGACCAGGAGTATGCCAATAACGCCGCCGGCGGCGCGCTGGCGGTGAGCGCCGGGATCTTCGAGCTGGGCGCTACCGCCGATTATGTGGACCGCGGCACCAGGAACGCTACTTTTGAGGAGACGCGCAGTGGCCCCCTGCTGGGGGCGCAGGCCTTGATAAAGCCTTTTGGCGGGCTGCGGGCCGCCCTGCGGGCTTCCGTGGCCAAGCTGTCCGGAGAACTTGAGGGCGGCGGCAACACCTACGACTTCGAGGGTAACAATAACGAGCTCGGCGCGAGGGCCGAGTGGGCTTTTGAGGCGTTCCCGCTCACCATAGCGGCCAGCGCCGAAAAACTCTTCATGGACCCCGGGTATAGCGGCCCCGGCATTTCTGCCTCGGCCGAGGTCAACAATATCTCCAAGGCCCTGGGCGCCGTGCTGCGGCCTTTCGGCGGCCGCCTCCTGCTGGGCGCGGAGATCAAGGACGTTGTCATGGAGTACGACCAGCATCTTAACGGCGCCCTTGCCAGCGCCAGCGAGATAAAGGCCAATACCGCCACGGCCGGCGCCGAGGTGTGGCTGCTGCCCGGCCTGGCCCTGCGCGCCTCTTTCCAGCGGCTGGAGTTGGATACCAGCGGCAACATGGGGAACAGCGAGACGCTCTACAATGTAATGGGGGGCGGCGTCGGCCTGAAGGGCGAGCACTATACGCTGGACGCCTCCGTCCGGCGCCTGGAGGAGGACCCCGACGACGGCGGGATGGGGGACAGGCTGATGGAAATACGGCTGATGTACGGCTACCGGTTCTAAACCGCGCGGCCGTAAAAGAAAAGCCCCGCTCCGGCGGGGCTTTTTATTTGAGCTTTTTAGAGGGGTTTGAGCATCTCGTACTGGCCGGCGAAAGTTTGCAGGCCGTGCTTTTTAAAGAAGCTGACGGCCGCGTCGTCGGCGCTCTCCACGTTCAGGCAGGTCATCCTGTCGCAGTCCGGCGGCAGGGCGGCCGCGAGTCCCCGCAGCAGCAGGGAGCCCAGGCCGCGCCGCCTGAAGTCTTTGGCGACGGCCAGCTGGGGAATGTCGCCGTTGGGCTTTATCGCCCCGCAGCCGGCCAGCGCGCCGTCCAGGAAGACGCCGAGCAGCGTCAGCTCCCCCGGGTAGCGCAACAGCGCGTCGTCGGAATTCTGCCAGGAGGGCGCCCAGTCGCGGAAAGCCGCTCCCTCCTTAAGCTCTGCCCGCTCCAGCGGGCGCAGTTCAACCCCGGCCGGCGCCTGGCTTTCCGCCAGGGCGGCGCGGCTCCCCTTGAAGCAGTCGAACTCGCGCGTTATGGTAAAGCCTTTCTTCCTGTACAAGTTCAGCGCCGGGGCGTTGGTCTTTATGACCTCCAGCAGGTATTGCGCCAGGCCGGCGCGCCTGAGCAGGGAGAAACTTTCAGCCGCCAGCGCCCCGGCCAGGCCGTAGCCGCGGCGTTCGGGGATCACGCCGGTGCCCAGGTCGTAGGCCGTCGGCAGGCCGCTCCACTCCCCGCGGCCGTTGAGGACGAAACCCACCAGGCGCCCGTCGTCGAAAGCCCCGGTGGAGACGGCCGGGTCGAAGCCACGGAGCGCGTTATTGTCGCGGAAGCCTTCCAGGGTCAGCCTGACCGGGACCTGGTAGTCGGAGAAGGCCTCGAGGAAGCAGGCCAGGATCTCTTCGTCCGGCACCCCGGACAGCGTGCGGTATTCTGCGCTCATTTTTTCTTTACGTACTTGATGTGGCGGACGCTGGTGCCGGGGAAGTAGAACTCCATTATGGCCTTGTAGTCCAGGTCGTACTTGCCGGCCAGGCCCGCCGCGCCGCTCTGGCAGAGGCCGATGGCGTGGCCCCAGCCGCCGCCGTAGATCCAGTAGTTGCGCACATGGCCGTTCTTGAAGCGGTTTATCTCTATCTCGAACAGCGTGCTCTTGAGCGAGCTGAATCCCAGCAGGTTGCGTATCAGGTGCTCCCGGGTCACGGTCACGGTCTTTTTTTTGCCCACCACACGGAGCGTGTTGACGTTGCCGGAAGGGCTGCGCCGCAGCGGCACGATGTCGATGATCTCCCCGACGCTGTAATCTTTGTTTATCCTGAAGGTCATGTCCTTCTGGCGGATGATCTTCATCCAGCGGTACTCCGAGGCGCGCACGCGCCCGGGGTAATTGCAGTTGGCAGCCGGGTTGCCGGTCAGCCACAAATGCCAGTCCCAGGGGTCCATGGGTTCCTCGGGTTTATCCGGGTGCACGTCGGCCTTGGTCACCAGGTAGGGCGAGTCGCCCCAGCCGGTGACCTCTTTGGAGGCCTGGATCCAGCCGCCGCAGTTGGAGTGGAAGAAAGTGTAGGCGGGGCGGCCGTGGTAGGTCAATATTTCGCCTTCGGTATCCACCACGGCCCGGCTGGTAGTGTTGGCCTCGTTGGATTTGCCTTTGTAGGCCTGGCAATGCTGGCCGTCGCAGAGATGGTAGCCTTCCTTCTTGTGCTGGCCGCCGCGGGCGCGGCGGATAAGCACCTGCGTGCGGGCTATGACGGCCTGGGCCTTGAGCGATTCGTAGGGCCATTGCGGGGCCACTTCGCTGGGCACCACGCCCAGCAGGTACAGCTCGCTCTCTATCACGTTTACGGCTTTTATGCCGCGGGTGCCGTTGGGGGAGAGTTCTATGTAGCCGCGGTACTGCCGGTCCGCGCCGCGGAACCACGGGTTCTTTATCTTGGCGGAAGCCTCGAAAATTATCGAGCCGTTCTTGCGCGCGGGCTTGAGCTGCAGCGTGCCGGTAAAGCGGCCATAGACCATGCCCTTTGGGTCCTTAAGCACCACCGCGCCGCCCTCGTAGAGCGCGTACCAGATCTGGTCGGGCGGTATATTGGCGAAGTTCTTGCCGCTGGCCTTGCCGGTAACGGTTATGCCCTCGTAAGACCTGAACAGCAGCAGGTTGTTGGCGCCCTGTTTGCCGGTGACCCCGGTGCCTATGCCCACCCGGATCTTCACCGAGTCTGAAAGATTTTCCAGCGCGTCCAGCGGCTCCATCACCAGCGGTTTGGTTATCTTGAACGGCGGGCGGATCTCCTCGGGCTGCTTGGTAAGCTTGCCCTCCAGCACCTTCATCATCTTGGAGGCGATGGGGTGGCCCGGCGCGTAGTCGAGCACCCGGTAATACTGGTTCCAGGCCTCGTTGAACTTGCCCTGCCGGGCGTAGATGCCGGCCAGCGGCAGGCGCGCCTCGGTGAAGGAGGGGTCCTTGCGCAGGGCCTCTATCAGCGCCTCCTCGGCCTCACGGTGCATCTTGAAATTCATGTAGTTCCAGGCCAGGATATAGTCCACGCCGGCGAAGTCCGGGCGGAGCTGGCGGTATTTGTCCAGGTGCTCCAGCGCCAGGGGCTTGTCCTCCAGGTTGGCGTAGACGCTGGCCAGGCCCAGCTCGGCGCGGGCGTGCAGGGCCTGCACCCGTATGGCCGCCTCGAAGGCAGAGCGCGCGCCGGCGTAATCCGCCTGGTGGAAGCGCAGCCAGCCGAGCTCGGAATAAATATCGGGATTATGGGGGTCCCGCTCCAGCGCCCGCACCAGGTAGGTGGCCGCGTCGTGGTAGCGGCCGGCCTGCTTAAGCGCCGCCGCGGCGTTGAGCAGGGGCTTGGCCTGGTCCGGCCGTTCCGCCGCCAGCGCGGCGTAGGCGGAAGCGGCCTGCAGCAGGTCGCCTTTAAGGTAAAGTTCGTACGGCCCGGCCGCCGCTTGAGCGGCGCGGGATTGAAAGAGGGAGAATAAAAGAATAAGATAAACTCTTCGCACCGTACATTATCGTATGAAATTATTAGTGGCGTGCGAATAGGGCACCGCCCGGGAAACCCGCGAAAACATGGAAGAAGAACAAGCTGACGCCGCGCTGGTCGCCGCCTACAAGGCCGGCGACGCGGAGGCGCTTGGCGTGCTGATGGAGCGGCACAAGGCGCCCGTGTACGGCTACCTGCTGCGCCTGACCGGCCGGCCCGACGCCGCCGACGACCTGTTCCAGGAAGTGTTCCTCAAGCTCGTAAAGAATCCCGGCGCCTACAACGAGCGGGAAAAGCTCCGGGCCTGGCTGTTCACGGTGGCCAGGAACGCCGCGATGGATTATTTCAGGCGCGAGACCGCCCGGAGCGAGACCCCGCTGGAGGGCGACGCTGATAAGCCCGGCCCCGCGGATTTTATCGCCTCCTCGGAACCGGGGCCGGAGCAGGCCCTCTACAATAAAACTTTGGGCGAGCGCATAGACGCCGCCATGGGCTGCCTGTCGGCCGACCAGCGCGAGGTCTTCTACCTGCGCCAGTATTCCGAACTGTCTTTCAGGGAGATCGCGGACATGCTGGGGCTGCCCATCGGCACGGTGCTGGCCCGCATGAGCCGGGCCGCCGCCCTGCTGCGGGAAAAACTGGAAAAAGAGACGCAATAAAGCCCGGCCCCGCTGCGTTGTATGGATAGGAACTGGTTATGAACTGCGAATACGGAGAGAAACTCATACTTTACTTCTACGGCGAAGCCGGGGAAGCTCTGCGGGCCGAGACCGAAAGCCACCTCGCCGCCTGCGGGGTCTGCCGCGCCTCGCTGGCTGCCCTTAAGCAGGCGGGGGACCGGCTGTCCGTTCCGCAGGCCGGGCCTTCCCGCGCCGCCCAGGCGGCGGTGATGGTGGCCGCGCGCGCCCAGGCCGCCAAACGCAGGGGCTTCGGTTTCAGCTGGCGGCCGGCGCTGCTCAGCGGGGCGCTGTCGGCAGTGATGGGCGTGGTGTTCGCCGTTTCGGCGCGCAACTCCGCGGCCGACCTGGCCTGGAACAGCGGCATAGACGCCAAACTGGATTCGGTGGAGTACTCGGTGTACCAGGCGGAGTCCGACCTGGCCCAGGCGTCCGGCGACTGGGAGTACGGCTACAGCGTTCTTGAAGACGAGCGTTCGATGGTTGAGGTTTAAAGACTAAGGAGGCAGTATTATGAACAAGAAGATCACATTTTGGCTGATGACCCTGGCGCTGGCGGCCGTGCCCGCTTTAAACGCGGCGGCCCAGGATGAGCAGGGGCCCGGCCCCGGGGATGAAATGGAGATGTCCGAAGACGGACCCGACAGGCCCGATTTCGAGCCGGGCATGGGCCAGGGCATGGGCCCCCGTGGCCAGATGGGCGGCCCCGGCATGAAGCAGGGGATGAAGCAGCGCGGCGGCATGGACGAGGAGCGGATGATCGTCAAGAAGCGGAAGATGATGAAGCAGGGGATGGGTGGTCCCGGTTTCGTGTCGGAAGAGGACACGCTGGGCATCATTAAAAAGCACGACGCCGCTTTCGCCAAGAAGGTGGGTGAACTGCGCGAGATAGCCCCGGCCAAGTACAAGATGATCCTGCAGATGTCCGGCAAGCTGTTCGCCATGGCGAGGATGCAGCAGGACGAGAGCATAGAGAAGGACGCCGTGCGCACGCTGGCGCTGGAGTTCGAGAGCAAGGAACTGTCGCTCAAATACAACAAGGCCTCCGACGCGGACAAAAAGTCCATTAAGGACAAGCTCAAGGGCGTGCTGTCCGAGCTCTTCGACCTGAAGTCCAAAGGTCAGGAACTGCGGGCCAGGCACATGGAGAAAGAGATAGCCAGGCTCAAGAAGAACCTCGAGGCGCGCAAGGCCAACAAGGCCAAGATCGTGGAGCAGCGCCTGGAGCAGCTGACCGGCGAAGGCTACGGCTGGTAGTTGACGGCAGGTCCCCCGGGGCATTCCCCTTCACCCCACACCCCGGGGAACCTGGCGGTGGTATGAATGTGAAAAGAAGCAGGCTCAAAAGGGCCTGCTTCTTTTTTTGTAAGGGTGGTTTAGTTGCCGGCCTGGAACTGTTCTACAAGCTTTGCGGGGAGAGGCACGCCGGCGCCCTGCTGCTCGGGCGGCAAACCTATATTGAAGGAAGCCTTCACCAGGGCCGCGCGCAGGGCGGCCTCGCCCTTGATGCCCAACCCCACGGCCAGAGCCGCCACGGCGGACACGTGCGGCGCCGCCTGCGAGGTGCCGTCGGCCAGCAGGAAGGAGTTAACGGGGTAGGAAGAATAGATGCGCACGCCCGGCGCCGTGAAGTCGGTGGCCGGGCCGCTGCAGGAGAACTTGGCCAGCTTGTTGGAATAATCGACGGCGGTAACGGCCACCGAATCCTCGTAGCCCGCCGGGTAGCCCACATCGCCGGCGAAGTTGCCGGCCGCGCAGACCACCAGCACGCCGGCCTTGCGGGCCGCCTTTACTGCCCTGGCCTGCGCCGCTATGTAGCCCGGCGCGCCCAGGCTCATATTGATGATGTCCACGCCCTGGGCCACGGCCCATTCCATGCCCGCTATCACCTGGGAAACCTTGCCGGTGCCGCTGCTGTTGAGCACCTTTACCGGGATGATGGTGGCTTCCGGCGCCAGGCCGGCCATGCCGCTCCAGTTGAGCGCCCCGGCGATGATGCCCGCCACGTGCGTGCCGTGGCCGGTGCCGTCTTCGGGGAGCGTGCCGGGCGCGAAGACGTTATAGCCCGGGGCGCAGTTGGCCGCCAGGTCGGGGTGGGTGCATTCCACGCCTCCGTCCAGCACGGCTACGCGCGCGCCCTTGCCTTTGGTGTGGGCCCAGGCTTTAGGCGCGCCCATCCGTACCGAGCTCCAGGGCAGGCGTTCTGTTTTCCCCTCGGCGTTAGCGGTGGTTAGATAAACTGGGGAGATAGGCGCCGGGGTCGTGGCCTGCGGCGGCTGTGTGCCCGCGGCCTCGCCGCGCAGCAGGGCGGCTACCTCCGCCTGCGCCGCCTGCAGGGGCGACGGCTGTTCGGAGGCCAGCCAGTAAATTTCCCTGTCGTCTTCGGCCGAGTCCACGCCGGGAACGCGGGAAATGTCGGCGGTCCTGACGTCTTCCGGGAAGTCGGCCAGCACGCCGTTGATAAAAGGGAACGCCTGCACTATGCGGCCGCCCTTGCCCTGTACCAGGCGCGCTTGCGCCGCAGGGGAGACGTCCTCGGCGAAGGTGATTACCGTCTGCCCGGCGCTGGCGGGGCCGGCGGCCAGCAGGAGCAGGGTCAGGAAGGCGGTTTTCATAAGGTAAATACGATTTTACCAAATAAAAAACCCCGCGGAGATCTTCCGCGGGGTTTTTCTGCGCTTCAACTGTTAGCGCACCAGTTTGAAGGCGTCCACAAGGCCCGCGCCCTGCTGTACGGGGGTAAGACCCGGCAGCGGGGTGGCCGCGTTCTTAAGGGCCGCGCGCACGGCTTCCGCGCCGTTGGCGCCGGCGCCCACGGCGAGGGCCGCCAGGCCGGCCGCGTGCGGGCAGGCCATGGAGGTGCCGGACATGCTGGTGTAGCCGCCGCCCTTCTTGGTGGAGTAGACGCTGACGCCGGGCGCGATGATCACTATCTCGGCGCCGCGGGAGGAGAAGGAGGCTATTTTATCGCCGGAATCCGAGGCCGAGATGGCGATGGCCTGCGGGTACTTGGCGGGATAGTTGACGGGGCCGGAGTCGTTGCCGGCCGCGCAGACTATGGCTATGCCGGCCTCGTGGGCCTTTTCCATGATAAGCTTCAGGGCTTCCGTGCCGGAACCGCCGCCGAGGCTCATGTTGATGACGTCCATGCCGTTGTTGACGGCCCACTCTATGCCCGCCACGATCCAGGAGTACTGGCCCGAGCCGTTCTTATCGAGCACTTTTACGGCGTACAGGTCGGCCTCGGGGGCCACGCCTACCACGCCTTTAAGGTCTTTTATCGCGCCAATGGTGCCGGACACGTGCGTGCCGTGGCCCTGGTCGTCCATCGGGGTGGCGCCCGGGGTGACCGCGTTCCAGCCGCCCTTATAGTGGGGAGCGAGGTCGGGGTGGGTGAAGTCCATGCCGGTGTCGATGATGGCCACTTTAACGCCTTTGCCGGCGCCGTAATCCCAGGCGGCGGCCGCGTTGACGCGCTTTACGCCCCAGGGGATTTCCTTAACGGCAGGGTCCACTTCGGCCCGTATCTCGGCGAAAATGGGAGCCTCCCAGCCTTCGCCGGTGCGGATCATGTTAAGGGCGTTCTCCACGGAGGGGAGGGGTACGGAATTCATGGAGGCGGGGGCGGCTTCTATCCAGCGGATATACCGGTCCTCGTCCACGCTTTTGACGCCTTTGAGGGAATAGATGCTGGCGTCTTTAACGTCGTCAGGGAAAGAGGCCACGAGGGCGTCTATGACCTGGAACTTGCGGGTAACTTTGCCGCCTACGCTCTCTATGCTTTTGTCGATGGCGCCCTTGTAGGCGTGATCGAAGGTGATTATTTTCTGCGAAGCCTGCGCGGTAGCTGCCGCCAGCATCAGGCCTGCGAACAACGTGACGAGTTTTTTCATTCTTCCTCCAGAATAACGGGGGTACCAAAAGACCTACTTGGAATATAGGACTTTTGGTTGATTTGTGTCAAGCCGAGGGGACGCTGATTCCTAAATTCCTAATTAAAAAATCGCACTGCGGTGTAAAGTGCGTGCGGAAACGGATTATTTAGGAATTTAGGAATCAGCGTCCCCTACAGGGAGCGGTTAATAGCCGGTTTTTACTTTGCTGGTGTCGAACTTGCCCACTATGCCGGACACTTCCGGGTTGCTCATCAGCATGGTCATGGTCTGCGGGTTCTGCATGGCCAGCGCCAGCAGTTCGGGATTGGAATCCACCAGCTTGGCCAGCTGGTCCGGGTTGCTCATCAGGCCCTGGGCTGCCGGGGTGTTCAGCAGGGCGCTCACTATGGCGCTGCCGGCCACGGCGCTTACCACGGCGGGATTGTTCATGGCGGCTTTAACCACCGGGTTATTAAGGAAATTCGTGGGCCCGCTGCCCTTGAGATAGTTGGCCAGGCCTTCCGGGCTGGCGGTGGCGGCCTTCACCGTGCCGCGCGACATGAAGCCGTTGACCACGTGCTTGTTGTTGAGCAGGGCGCCCACGGCCTTGGGGTTGTTCATCACCTTGCCGACCGCGTAGCTCAGGTAGCCTTTCTGCGCGCCCAGGCCCGCCTGGGTCTTGGCGTTGGTGTCGGCTGACTCCAGGGCGGCCTGGCCGCCTGTGCGGGCCCGGTACTGCCCGGCGTCGGCGGCCTTCTTGCGGCGGGCCTGCTCCTGTGCCGCCGCCACTTCGCGCTCTTCCTGGCGCTCTTCGGGACTGCGGGCCTCCTCGATATTGCCCTCTTTGCCGGAGCGGTAGCGGATGCTGTAGCCGCCGTCGTGCAGGCCGGGGTCGTAGTCGCCGTCCCCGCCTTTCTTTATGGTGCCTTCCTCGGCGTTGAAGGCGCTGTATTCGTCCTTGGACAGCGCCACGTCGCTGGAATTAACTTTCACCACCCACTTGTACAGCGGTATGGCCAGGATGATGTAGACCGGAGTAAGGTAGACCCAGATCTTCCAGGGGGATTTTTTGTTCTCGCCTTCCATAGCCATAATATAACAACGAAAAGGCGTCTAGTCAACAGCCGCCCTTGATTTCCGTCGCTTCAGTTGGTATTATTATCGATATCCATAGCCGGCCCTAAAAGAGCCGGCAGGGTCGTTAATGGGAAACTACATTTTAATAATACTTTCCAACCTGGCGCAGGCCTTCCTGTTCCTGACCGGCCTTTTTTACCTGCTGCTCAGTTTCAGGGGGTTCTGGTCCCTGCCCCGCCCCGCCCGGGCCGCCCCGCGCCGCCGCTTCGCCCTGCTGGTCCCGGCCCATGACGAAGAGGGCGTGATCGGTCTGGCGGTAGAGAGCCTGGCCCGGCTGAAATATCCGCGCGAACTTTTTACTATTTTCCTGGTCGCGGACCATTGCACCGACGGCACGGCCAGGGCCGGCGCGGCCGCCGGCGCGGAAGTGCTGGACCACTCCGGCCCGGGGCTCAAGCCCGGCAAGGGCCGCGCGCTCCGGTGGGCCACTCAGAAAGTTTTCGACTGGGGCGACTACGACGCCCTGTGTTATTTCGACGCCGATTCCCTGGCCCACCCCGATTTCCTGGAGGCCATGAACGCCGAGCTGGAGGCCGGGGGCCAGGCCGTGCAGGGGCGGCAGCTCGCCAAGAACACCGGCAACCTGCTGGCCCTGATCCTGGCCGCCGGGCACGTGGTTTCCAACCGCTTCTTCCAGCTGCCCAAGCAGGCGCTGGGCCTGTCCGCCACGCTGCACGGCAAGGGCATGTGCTTTACCCGCGCCGTGGCCGAAAAATTCCCCTGGGACGAAACCTGCCTCACCGAGGACCTGGAGATGCAGATGCGCCTGATCCGCCACGGCGTGCGCATCACCTGGTCCCGCGACGCGGTGGTTTACGACGAGGAACCGGAAACGCTGCGGCAGTACCTCTGCCGCACCATCCGCTGGACCCGCGGCTCCCTGGACACCGCCCGCCGCCACCTGGCCGGGCTTTGCCTGCGCGCTCTGAAGCGCGCCGACCCCAAAGCCTTCGAAGGCGCCCTCTACTGCGCGCAGACCTACCGCTTCGTCATCGTGGCGCTGGGCGCCGGCCTGGTCTGGCTGAGCCGCGACTCCTTTAATATCGTGCTCTGGTTCTACCACGTGCTGCCTGGCGCCGAGGCGGCGATGAAGGCCGCGGTGCTGCTGCCGCTGGTGCTCTACCCCGCCGCGGCGCTGCTGCTGGAGAAGGCCCCGCCCGCGCTGGTGGCCGCCTACTTCCTGCAGCCCCTGCTCGGGATCCTGCGGCTGCCGGTCTTTGTGGCCGGGGTGCTGCGCGGCAGGGACTTCTGGGGCCGCACCGAGCACACCAGCCGCGTGGCCATAGCGGACCTGGTGGATTGAATTTAGTGACCCGTCAGCGATCGAATTGGAGGAATACGATGAAAAGACTGCTTATCCTGACACTGCTCGCCCTGCCGGCCGCCGCCGGGGCCCAGGAGCTTAACGAGGCCGACCTCGACGCCGTGCCCGCCCAGAAAACCGAAGAGCCCGCCGGAGCGACTTTAAAACGCCCGGACTCGCCGGCCATCCTTGCCGAGCTTTCCACGGCCCTGCGCCTGAGCTCCAAGCAGGAGGAGCGCATTTCGGCCGCGGTCGAAAAAAAGACCAAAGAGTTCGACAAGTTGATGAAGGAGTACGAGAAGAACCTGGCCGAAGAGAAAAAATGGCTTTACAGGACCAACGAGAGCCGGCACGGCATGGTGAAGATAAACAGGGGCATGCCCGACCTGGTGCGCGAATTCCTGGACGATGAACAGCGGGATTCTTTTGACAGGCTGCTGGAGGCCAAGCGCAAGCCCGCCCCCGCCGTCGCCGAGGCCGCGCCCGCGCCGGCCGCCGGCAAGCCGGTCAGGAAGCGCCGGCTGGTGAGGCGCAAGAAAGTTGCCGGGCGGGCACCCGCCGCCGCTGCCGCTCCCGCCGCCCCCGCCCCGGAAGAGCCGGGCCAGGTGCTGGTGGACAAAGATTCCTCCGCCGTCCCTCCCGCTCCGCCCAAGAAAAAGCGCGTGCTGAAAAAGAGGCCGATCACCAAGAGCGAGCCCCCCGCCTCTGAATATTCCGAGGAGCTGCAGGGCTCAAAGCCCGGGGACGAGGAGCCCGAACCGGACGAAGCCGACGCCGGGTCCTACCCGTAGGGCGCGGCCGGATTTGACCAGGATTTGACTGATTTTTGACGGATATCTTCAGCCCGGAGGGTAGAGTATAAGCATGGGTTTAATGTCCCGCGTTCTGAAAGCGTACCGAGCGGCGGCCGGCGGCGTAAGCCGCGCGGCCGGTTCCCCGCGCCCCGGCGTCACGCTGGTGGAGCTGATGGTGGCCACGGCGATAATCTCCATCGGCGTGCTCGGCATGGTGGGTTCCTTCAATTACATCAACCGGGGCATACAGGGGCCCAAAGGCAAGTCCCTGGCCAATAACCTGGCCCAGGAAAAGATAGAAGTTTTAAAGAACAAGTCCTACTTCCGCGTGCTGGTGTCCACCGCTACCGATTTCGACCACAACTTCGACCCGAACGCCTACGAATACGACGTCGCCCCTAACGGCTCCGAAACTATGAACGTCGGCGGCATCAACTTCACCCGCCGCGTCCTGATAAAGAAGGTGACCGAAGTTTCCGGCGGCGGCCTGGCCCGGTTCGCCTATACGGTCCCGGACACGGGGCTTAAGGAAGTGGTGGTCTATGTGTCCTGGCTGGAAGGGAGCTCCTGGAAGAAGGTGGAGCTGCGCAATCTTCTCGGGAACCCGAACCGCACCAACCTGGGCGCCGCTTTCTCGGGCACGGTGCTGGAAGCCGGCACCGGCATTCCTATCGAGGGCGCCATAATCAGGGCCCAGGAGAACCCCGCCCGGTACGATATTACCGACGCCGCCGGGGTGTACAGTTTTGCCTGTGAGCCGGGCCAGTATACCCTGCAGGCGACCAAACCCGGTTATTTCCAGTCGGTTTCCCCGCTCTACACTATAGAAACCACGCAGGTGCATGATTTTACCCTGACCCGGATGGTCAGCGGAACTGTGACCGGCTCGGCCTGGCTGCGCGACCACCTGGTGATAAGCCGCATAGTAGGAAGTTCGGTCAACAATTCCGGCTATTATCAGGAGTACGTGGAGATCTACAATCCCACCACCTGGACCTGGACGGTCAACGGGGATATCGGCCTTAAGTTCCAGAAAGCGGGCGGGGAGAAGGCCGCCATCGGAATCGATCTCTACATACGCGACACTATTCCCAGCCAGGGCTATTACCTTTTCGCCAACACCGGCACCGTGAGCGCGGTGGGAGCCAATGTGGACGCGGACGCGACCTGGGACGAAAATATTATCCCCGTCGTAGAGGACGGGGGCGGGGAAGGTTCCGCCGCCGTGGAACTTTACCGCATCTCCGACGGGCGCATCCTGGACCAGGTAGGCTGGGACAGGAACAATGAAGGAAAAACGGCCCCTTTCTACGAGACGGACGGCTACGACCAGGATATAGGCCTTCAAATGGGCGAAACTTTTGTCCGGCATCCCAGCGCGGCGGGGGCAAACTCCTTCTACGGCCCCGCCTACGACACCAACGACAACGACGAGGATATAGAAGGCGTTACTTCGGCCGCCATCGGGACTCCCCCGAGCAATTCCCTTTCGGCCGCCAAGCCCGTGCTCACCGGCACCCCGGCGGCCGGGGCGCTGGTCTTCGCCAACGACAGCCTCTCCAGTTCCACCCAGGCCGCGCTCTCGGGCAGCTTCTCGCTGGCCAGCGTAGCTACGGGCTATTGGACCCTCTACATTTCCAGCGGCGTCAGCCTGAGCACCGGCGGGGTGTACGGCGGCACCGCCTCCGGGTTCTCGGTCTCGGCCGGCAGCGTCCTGCTCAGCAGCGACACCGCTTTCGGTTTTGTTTCAGGCCGGGTCACGGGCACCGACGGCGCCGGGCTGCCGGGCATAAAGGTAGCGGCCGGCGGCCGCCAGACCAGCACCCTCGCCGACGGCAGATATATACTTCCCGCCGACCCGGGCGAACAGACCGTGTTCGCCAATTACCAGACCGACAACCCCGACTATATCGAGATCTCCTCCGCCGGCGTCGTCGCCAGCCTCGGGGCGCTGACGCCCGACGTGGACTTTGTCCTGGTGACGGGCGGGAAGCTGCGCGGCTGGGTTACCACCAACGGCACGGACCCCCTGCCCAATGTGCCGGTTTCCGCTTTCAAGTACGGCATCGAACAGGGCAACAGCATCAGCGGCAACGACGGTTATTACCTGATCTGGGGGTCCGGTATCTCCACCGGCACGTACGAAGTGGTGCCGCAGCTGGAGGCCGGGGAAACGCCCTTGCCTTCCACCCACACCGTCACCTTGTCGGCGGGCGAGGACTTGTTTGTCGGCACGTTCACGGTCAGCGGGGCGATGGGAAACCTGACCGGCTCGGTAAAAGCCGGCACTGCCGGCATAACCACGGGCGTGCTGGTGTACGCCACCTCCTCCACCATAACAGGCTCGCCCGTAATGCCCCCCACTATAGATGCGGCGGCCAGGGCCGGCAGCGTTATCTACTACGCCGTCTCCAGCAACGCGCAGGGAATGTACACGCTGCCGGTGCGCGGCGGCTACACCTATAACGTCTACGCCTGGTATACGACCTGGCCCAACGATACCCCGACCGTTACTCCCCGGCAAACTACCGCCACGGTGGCCGCGGGCGAAACGGTGGTTAAGGATTTCTCATGGTAACCCCGCGCCGCAGGAAAGGCTACACGCTCATGGAGCTTATGGTCGTAGTGGCCATACTGGGGGTCATAGTTTCGGCCGCCCCCAGGCTCCTCAACGGCATCTACCGGTTCAGCCGCCTGTCCACGGCCAGGCTGGAGATACAGAAGAACGCCCGGGCCGCCCTCTCCAACATCAACCGCGGCCTGCGGCAGGCGCAGGCTTCCTCCGTGGTCATAGACCAGCTCAGCGGCATGCCGCCGCATTCCAGGATAACCTTCGACCGCTACAAACCCGACGGTTCTATAGAGACGGTTTCTTATTATCAGGCCGGGAAGGTGCTTTATCTCTCTTCGCAAGGGGCCACCGGCAAGAAGGTGGCCGACGATCTGCGCTACCTGGCTTTTACCTATCCCAAAAGCGATGACGAGTCCATTATCTCCATCTCCGTGACCTTTGAAAGGGCCACCTACGAAGGCGGCGCCAAGGCGCTGCAGATGGCCGTGGAGAAGGTGAGGGTAATGAATTAGCCCGGCTCCATTTTATGTCTAAACTTGCGCGCCTTAAGATAAAATTCGGCCCGAGACCGGGGCAGATGGCCATAACCATGGTCATCACCTCCCTGCTGCTGCTGCTGATCCTTATCCCCATGCTGGACCATTACGTGAAGAACGAGGCCAAATGGTCGGTAAAAGAGCGGAAGAGCACCCTGGCCTTCCACCTGGCCGAGGCCGGCCTGGACCGGGCCTACTGGAAGCTCAAGGAGAATGCCTCCAACTGGACCACGGTGGCCGGTGGCGATGTTATAGCCGGTTACAATGACGACGTGGCGTATGAGGACATCCCTGGCGGCAAATATAAGGTGAAAATGGAACAGGGGGAGACCAACCTCCAGATCGTTATAACGGCCACCGGCAAAGACATAAGCGAGAACGAATACCGCGCCATAAAAGCGATCTATACCAAGGAAGGCGTGACGGCCGCCCTGCAGGCCGGGTCGGTGGGCGCCGGCGGCAATGCCAACATCCATTGGGGCCCCATGATGTCAGTGAGCGGCATGGTGCTCAAGGGCGGGTCCAACGAACTTTACCCCAGGAAATACGCCCGCGGCTCCATAACCAAGGGTGCCGGCGGCGGCGCCGGCAACTACGGCAACAGGGACGCCGACCCCAACCAGGCCAACAAAGGGCCGCATACCACGGGCGATCATATCGAGTGGTGGAGTTACAATGAACCGCCCGGCGTGCCGGACGTGCTGACCCCGGATACCTCCTATTACATGGAGCTGGCAAAAACGCAGACCTGCACTCCGGCCGGGACCATAGGCTGCTATTATGAGGGCAACCGCACCGGCGGTTCGGCTATCAACGGCCTGGTGGACACCACCTGTACGGTGGGCGCGGACCCTAAGGTCAGGTTCTTCACCGGCAATGCGGAATTCAAGAGCAATAAGTATTTCTGCGGGGTGCTTATAGTCCTGGGCAACCTTAGCTTCGGCGCCGGCGGCAAATCCCCGGAAGGGGATATTACGGCGGACCCGCCGCCTACGGCCTGGAAAGAATACCAGTGCAATGTCCCCACTCATAACGGGGAGACGGAGTCCGGAGACATGAGTACCTGGGCATACGAGGCGGACGGAGCTCATCCCGGCACCTGCAGCGGCCCGCATGGAGATACTGACGCCGTGGACGAATACCCCGGCGACGCCGGCTATCATGCCGTAAGTCCCTATAATTTCAAGACCGGCCGGGTGGCTACGGGCCATACGGGGTTTACAACCGGTACAGGTACGGAGCTCAGCTACAAAGGCTACATCTACGCCGGCGGCACTTTCGACAATTCCGGCGGCGGCCGCATCTTCGGTTCCGTGCAGGTAGCCGGCGCGGGCGGCATGAGCGGCGGCGGCGATATTTTCTACGACAGCGGCCTGAATATCAAGTTCCTCAGCAACAATATAACCCGCTCGTCCTGGTACGAGGTGATAGCGGAGCCTTTCTGATGCGGATCGGCCTGGCGATAGCTGGTTTTGGGTTGAATTTTAAACAAGACCGCCCTGGTATCATTTCGGTTTTAAAGCGCAGGTACGGTCCTTTTGCGGGGCGGAGCCCCGGGACGTACCGGTTTTCGGCGGTCAGCCTCCCGGCCGCGCAAAATCCGTTCAAACCGGCCGTGCTCTTTGACGGGGAGGCCCTCAGCCTGGGCCGGGGCGACTTTAAGGCGGCGCTGCACCTGGCCTCTGGCGCCGGCACGCTGGCGGCGGCGCCTAACGAACAGTGCCTGGACGCTTTTTTGCGCTCTTTGTTGAGCGCCCTGCTTATCCGCTGCGGCGGTTTTATGCTGCATTCGGCCGGGCTGGTGAAGAACGGCAAGGCCTGGCTTTTTTTGGGCCGTTCCGGCGCCGGTAAGTCCACGCTGGCCAGGCTGGCCGCCGCCGCCGGCTGCAAAGTGCTCAGCGACGAGATAAACCTGCTGCGCCCGGAGGGGGGGCGGTTCATGGCGTACGGTTCTCCTTTCTGGGGCGAGATGCGGGCGGACGGCCGCCCCGGGCGCTGGCCGCTGGGCGGGATCTACCTCCTTAAAAAGGCGCGGGCCAACGCGGTCTCCCCCTGCGGGAGCGCCGAAGCCCTGAAGCTGCTACTGCGCTGCCTGCTGAATTTCGAAAAGGGCCCCGGGATTTCCGGGCTGGTGCTGGCCAACGCGGCCGCGCTGCTGAAAAAAAATAAATTCGCGCGGCTGGAGTTTTCAAAAAAGGACGCCTCTTTCCTGGACTGCGTATGACGCTGAAGATAAAAAAGGACCTGGCCTGCAGGCGCATAGCCGGCGAGCTGTTCATAGTGGACGCCGCGGGTTCCCGCCTGCACGAGCTGAACGCGACCGGCGCCTTGCTCTGGGACTGCCTGGCCGCCGGCAAGTCTCCCGCCGCCGCCGCCGCCGCGCTGGCCGCGGAGTTCCAGGTAGACGGTGAGATCGCGGTTAAAGACGCAGACGGGTTCATTAAAGAGCTGCTTAAGGCGGGCCTGCTGTCCGAGTCCGGAGATTAACCTGTGAAAAAGAAAAAGACCTACGAAAAACCCAAGCTGAAGACCGAGAAGATCTTTGAGACCGCGGCCCTGGCCTGCGGCAAATGTCTCACCGGCCCTATCAGCCAGCTGGCCTGCAAGACGCTTAAAAAGTTCTCCTGAACCATGAAGGCTTTCCGGCTTGAAGGCTCCAGCATGCTGCCCGTGTTCCGTCCCGGGCAGGCCGTGCTGGTCTCCCCGGAGCGCACCCGCCCCGGGGACTGCGCTGTCTACGTTTATCTGGGCCGCACCCTGCTGCACAGGGTGCTCGCCGTTTCGCCGGCCGGGGCCACCCTGGCCGACGACGCCGGCCGCCTGGAACCGCACTTTGTTCCCTGGGGCGACGTGCAGGGCCGCGTCCTGGGCGGCCCTCCCCTGTCCGCCGGCGCCCCCGGCCTTCTCTATTCCCGCGCCCGCCGGCTGTTCGGCCGGCTGTTCCTGAATGTCTGACACTTCCGTCTCCGCGAAGCTCAACACCCTGTCGCTGGCCGGCAACATCCCCGTTTCGGTCACTATAGAACTGACCCGCCGCTGCCCGCTGGCTTGCCGGCATTGCTATCTGCCGGAGACGCGGGGCCGCGCCCCCGCGGGCAAAGAGCTGTCCGCCGGGGAGTGGGCGGGGATACTGCGCGGGCTGGCGCGCGCCGGGGGCATGTTCCTGGTGTTCACCGGCGGCGAGCCGCTGCTGCGGCCGGACCTGCCGGAGCTTTGCCGGTTCGCAAAAAGGCTAAATTTCGACGTGCGGATCTTTTCTACCGGCCTGGGCCTTACTTCCGCCCTGGCGGGGGAGTTTAAAACGGCGGGGGTGTCCTCCTTCGAGATGAGCTTTTACGGGCGCCCCGCCGCGCATGACCGGGTCACCGGCCTGAAGGGCTCCTTCAGCCGCAGCCTCGCCGCCGCCCGGCTGCTGCGGCGCGCCGGCCTGCGCGTAAAGATAAAAACGCCGTTGATGAGTTTAAATTCCGGGCAGGCCGCCTGGCTGAAAGAACTGGCGGCCCGGGAGGGCTTCGGCATAGCTTTCGACCCTGTGGTGGCCCCGGCCAACGACGGCGACAGGTCGGCCCTTGAATACCGGCTCTCCGGCTCCCGGCTGGCTGCAGCGGTGGAGCCTCTTGCCGGCGTACCGGTTCCGGTACGGCAGGGGGCGGGGGCACCCGACTTCCTCTGCGGCGCCGGCCGCAATGTCTGCGCGGTGGGGCCTGACGGGGGGCTCTATCCCTGCCTGCAGATACCGGTAAGACTTGGGAACCTGGCTGTACGGTCTTTCGGTGATATCTGGAAAAACTCCCCCTGGCTTAAAAAGTGGCGCGCGGCCGGCAGCAAAGACCTGAAGGGCTGCGCCGGCTGCCGGGACCTGGACTTTTGCAGCCTCTGCCCGGGCATAAGCCTGGTGGAAACAGGCGACATTTTCGCCCCCAACGCGGCGGCCTGCGCCATGGCCGGGCTGCAGCGGGCGCGGGTGAAGAAAACAAGCCGCGGTCAGGCCAAAAACTGCCCTTGACTGCGGCAATAGGCCTGCTATACTATATGGACATCGATAGGCGGCTCGCGTAGCCGTTTATTTTTTCGTCCACCATTGGATAAGTTTTATCCAATGACGAGAAAAATATGAGAATGAACCGCACCTTGGCTTACGGATTGGCCTGCCTGCATTACCTGGGGCAGAACTGCGGCGGCTGCTGGAACCAGGTCGCCGATATCTCGCGCTTCCAGGGCCTGCCCGCGCCCTACTGCAACAAGGTGCTGCAGGCGCTGGTGCACGCCGGTTTTGTGGAATCGCAGAAGGGCAAGGGCTACCGCCTGCGCAAGGACCTCGACAAGATCAGCGTCTGGGAACTGATGGAAGCTTTTACCTTTAACCACGCGCCCGAGGCGCAGCGGGAAGAGATCCCCGGCAAGCTTTATAAAAAATTGCGGGAAGAGGTTAACCACTGGCTGGTCGGCCTCACGGTGCAGGATATTGTGGAGATGATGAAGGAAGAAGAGAGGGGCAAGGCCGAGCGGCCGGCTGAAGAATAGGTTGGCGCGGCGGAGGACTGGCGCCTCTACCGAGGCGGATATAATATGAGCGTGCACGGGACGGGAAAAACACACCGGCGCGGCGGCCTTAAGGGCCTGCCGGGCGTCCTCCTGTCTTTGCTGCTGCCGGCCCTGTTGTCCGTGGGTGTTCCCGCCGCGCGGGCGGCTACCGCGGTATATCTGGGCGATACGGTCTCTTCCGTCAACCCGGGAGACGACGACGAGCGGCGCCTGAACCGCCTGCGCGGGTCGTCTGCGGTAGTCTATGCCAAGAATACCCTGGCCGGTCCGGTTACCCCGCCTACCACCGGCACCCAGATCACGCGTACGGCCGGGGGCACGGCCATGGTATGGTATTCAGACCCGCTCGACGAGGTCACCATCAGCGGTAATGTCACTTTCAATATCTGGTCCATGGAGAGTTCCAACTCGGCTAACGCCGCCATAACCGGCGAGCTGCTTCGGGCCGACGCTTCGGGAACTCTCCTCTCCACCATAGCTACTGTTCGCACTACCACCACTGAGTTAAGCAAGTTCTCCCTCACCCTCTACAACTGGGTAAGGACGCCGGTGCCCACCGCCCTGGCCAACGGCGACAGGCTGGCCGTGAGGCTGTATGTGGACGACGCCAGCACCCTGTCCGCCGGCTTTACCGTGACCGTCTCTCTCGACGGCCCCACCGCCGGGGCCAGCGGCGACACCTGGGTGAGCATGGTGGAGACACTGGCGCCGGCCCGGCCCGTGATCGGTTCCATAACCGGCCTCACCCAGACCCAGTTCGGGGCCTCCTGGACGCTGGTGGAGGGGGCCACCGGCTATACGCTGGCCGCCTCGGTGAACCCGGGCGCCGCCCCGTCTCCGATCTACGCCTCGGTAACTTCCGCTGACAGTCCGGCCCTGCTGAGCAGCCCCGCGCTCAGCCCCAACACTACCTATTATCCCTTTATCCGCACCGACGGGCCCGGCGCCTCCAGCTCCTGGGCCGCCTACCCGGTGCAGGTCACGCCGGCCTACGCCCCGTCCTTCTCCAATTTCACCAATATTTCCACCGGTTCCGCGCGGTTCAACTGGGCCGCCAACGGCAATCACGCGGCCACGCTCTACCACGTGGTCATGTCCACGGCGGCCGACCCCCTGTCCCCTTTCGGGGCGCCGGTCACCTCTTCTTTCACCTATAACACCTTCCTTTCTTCGGCCGGCCTCACGGCGAACACCGCCTACGCCTTCCGCGTGGCCGCCATAAACCATGCCGGGGTCTACACGGAGTACACCCCGGTGGTCTCCGCCTATACGCTGGCGGCCCTGCCGGCGGCCGGCGCTTTTTCCGATGTTTCCGGGGCCGGCATAACGACGGCCTGGGCCGGCGGCGGCAACCCGGCCGGCACGCTGTACCGCCTGCTGGTCTCCACTGCGCCCGACCCGCTTTCTCCCGGCGGCGCGCCGGTCAGCCAGCATGAGACCTATAACCTCGCTTTCAGCACCGCCGGCCTCTCCTTCAATACCACCTATTATTTCCGCGCGGCCGGCGTGAACGGGGACGGGATGACCGGGGATTATTTCTCCCCCGTAGCCACCGCTACGCTGGCGGGCCAGCCGGCCTTCTCCGCTTTCAGCGAGGAGACCTGGGCCTCCCTGCGTTTCGCCTGGACCAGTGGCAATCCGGCGGGCACTCTGTACCGGGTGCTCTCGTCCACCGCCCCGGACCCGCTCGCTCCTGCCGGCGCCGCGGTGGCGTCTTCCGACACCTATAATCTTTCTCTTTCCTCAACCGGGCTCTCGCCGGACACCCGCTATTATTTCCGCGCCGCCGCCGTCAACCATAACGGCTTGCTCACGGCCTATACCGCGCCCGAAAATCGGGCCACCCTGCTGGAGTTCGCACCCGCTTTCAGCGGTTTCTCCGGCGTGACCGAGACCGGCATCCCCTTCTCCTTCTCGGCCGGAGGCAACGCCTACCCGGGCACGCTCTTCAGGGTAGTCTCGTCCACGGCCCCCGACCCGCTGGTCCCGGGCGGGGCGGCGGTGGTTTCCTCTGACACCTACAACAGTTCGCTGAATTTGTCCGGCCTCGCCCCGAACACCACCTATTATTTCAGCGCGGCCGGAGTAAACAAGGACGGCGTTCTGACGGCTTATACCGCCCCGGCAGGTACCTCTACGCTGGCCGCGCTGCCTTTCGGGCTGGATTTCACCAAGATCAGTTCCCAGACGATAAGGCTGGACTGGGCCGAGTCTAACGCTCCGGGCACGCGGTATCAGGTGCTGGTCTCCACGGCGCCCGACCCGCTCTCTCCTGCCGGGGCCGTGGTGACCAGTTCGGATACCTACAACCTTTACCTTTCCTCTACCGGCCTGGTGTACACCACCGAGTACTTCTTCAGGGCCCGGGCCGTGAACAATAACGGCATGTTCACGGCCTGGAGCGCCATTGTCTCTACCACAACGCTCGCGCCGGGCACGCTGGCCGCCCCGCTGGCCGGCGCGCTGACGCCGCATATCTCTTCGATGACGGCCCTTTGGCAATTGTCGAACGGCGCTACCGGCTATACCCTGGCGGCCTCCCTCTACGCCGACGACCCGCCCGTCAGCATTTTCGCCTCCAGCACCACGGTGGGCAGCCTTGACTTGAGCGCCACCGTGCCCGGCCTTTCTCCTGACACCGTCTATTACCTCTTTGTGAGGGCGAACGGCGCGGGCGTGGTCAGCGCCTGGAACAAGTACGCCCCGGCCGCCACCCTGCTGCAGTATGCCCCGGCCTTCGGTTCTTTCGGCGCCATAACCGCGGCTTCCGCCGGTTTGTCCTGGTCCGGCGGCGGCAATCCGGGAGGCACGCTGTACCGGGTATTGTCCTCTACCGCGGCCGACCCGCTGACCCCCTCCGGCGCGGCGGTAGTTTCTTCCGATACGTATAACCTGTCGCTGACCTCTTCGTCCCTGGCCGCCAATACCGCCTATTACTTCAGGATAGCGGGCGTAAACAAGGACGGCGCGGTCACGGCCTATACGGCCGCGCGCGGCACCTCCACCCTGGCGGACCAGCCGGTTTTCTCCGGCTTCTCCGGCACCGGCACCGGGGCCATGACCTTCGCTTGGACCGCCGCCGGCAACCCGGCCGGCACGCTGTACCGCGTCCTCTCTTCCGCAGCTCCGGACCCGCTCTCGCCCGGCGGCGCGCCGGCGGCGTCCTCGGATACCTATAACGTTTCGCTGTCCACCGCCGGCCTGCTGCCCAATACCAGCTATTATTTCAGGGCCGCGGCGGTTAACAACGACGGGGTCCTGACCGCCTGGTCGGCGCCCCAGGTCAATCCCACGCTGCCGGAGGCGCCGTCGTTCCCCGCTTTCGGCACGGTGACGGATACTTCCGCGGATTTCATGTGGGCGGCCAGCGGCAACCCGGCCGACACCCTGTACCGCGTGCTGGCTTCGCCGGCTCCCGACCCGCTGGACCCCGGCAGCGAACCGGTCAGCTCTTCCGATACCTATAACCTCTACCTCAGCTCCTCCGGCCTGGCCCTGGACAAGGCCTACTATTTTGTCGTCGCGGCGCTGGGGCGCGATGGCCAGCCCGGCGCCTATACCGCGGCCCAGCGCGCCCGTACCCTGGTCCGCGCCCCGACATTCTCCGGTTTCAGCGAGGTGACGGCCGGTTCCGTAAGGGGCAACTGGACGGACAACGGCAACCCGTCCGGCACGCTGTACCGGGCGGCCGTCTCCGCGGCGCCCGATCCCCTTAACCCGGGCGCCGAGGCGGCCACGCTGATAGATTCCTACGGCCTCTACGCCAGCAGCGCCGGCCTGGCCGCGGACACCACCTATTACTTCAGGGTGGCGGCGGTGAACGGCGACGCCGTGGAGACGGCGTATACCGCGGCCCTCGGCACCGCCACGCTTGCGGCCTACCCGCCGCTCTTCTCGGGCTTCAGCGATATCATGACCGAGTCCATCAGGGTGCTGTGGTCCCCGAACGGCAACGCCGACGGCACGCTGTACCGGGTGGCGGTCTCCACCGCGGCCGACCCGCTTAACCCGGCGGGCGCCAGGGTTTCCTATTCCGATACCTATGAACTCTCGCTGGCCACGGCCGGCCTGACCAGCAATACCCTCTATTATTTCCGCCTGGCCGCCGTGAACAAGAACGGCATCGCCACCGCGTATACCGAGGCGCAGTCGGAGCGCACGCTGCAGACCGTCACCAAGCTCTATCTGCTCGACAGCGTTTCCACGGCCAACCCGCCCGCCGACACTGGCGAGGAGCGGCGGCTCTCCCTGCAGCGCGGCTCCGCCGCGGTGACCTATACCAAAAGCACGATATCCGGCTCCGTTATCCCGCCTACCAGCGCCACGCAGATCACCAAAGTCGCCGGCTCGCTGGTGCAGACCTGGTACACCATGCCGCTGGACGCCGTTACCATAGTCAGCAGCGTTACCTACAATATCCGGGCCTATGAGAGCGCTACCGGGGCCAACGCCGCCGTGACGGCCGTGCTCTACCGCACCGACGGCTCCGGCGTGGTGATCTCCACCATTGCCACTGCCCTCGGCGGGCGCGCGGAACTGACCGTGGCGGACTCGGCGCAGACCTGGACCACCCAGCCCGTGCCTACCACGCTCAATAACGGCGACAGGCTGGCGCTGCGCCTCTATATCGACGACTACAGCAACCTGGGTACGATGAGCGCCAACAGGAGCGTTTATGTTACGGTCGGCGGCGCCACGGCCAACGCCGCCGGCGACAGCTGGCTGCAGATCCTGGAGGCCCTGCGCCCGGCCAGGCCGGCCTCGGTCGCCATGGCCGGGGTGACGGCGTCCCAGATGTCCGCTTCCTGGTCGCTGGTGAACGAGACCACCGGTTATACGCTGGCCTCTTCCGTAAATCCCGGCGCGGAGCCGCAGCCGGTCTACTCCTCCAGCGAGACGCTCGGCAACCTGTCGGCCGTGCTGTCGGTGCCGGCCCTCTCGCCCAATACCACCTATTACCTTTACGTGAAGAGCAACGTTTTCGGCGCCTCCAGCGGCTGGCAGGTCTATCCCGGCACGGCCACGCTGCTGGCCAACGACCCGGCGTTCTCCGGCTTCGGCGAGGTGGCCTCCGGTTCCATCCTGTTCGACTGGTCGGCCAACGGCAACGCCGAGCCGGGCACGCTGTACCGGGTGCTGTCATCCACGGCCCCCGATCCGCTCGTTCCTGCCGGGGCCGCCGTGGCTTCTTCTCACACTTACAACACTTTCCTGAGTTCCGCCGGGCTGGCCGCGGATACCAACTACTATTTCCGGGTGGCCGGCCTGAACCATAACAATGTGGCCACCGCCTATACCGCGGCGGCCGGCACGGCCACGCTGCTGGCTTTTCCGCCGGTTTTCTCCGGTTTCAGCGGTATCGCTACGGGCGCCATGCAGTTCAACTGGTCGGCCAACGGCAATGCCGGCGGCACGCTTTACCGCGTGGTCTCGTCCACGGCGGCGGACCCGCTGAACCCGGCCGGCGCGGTGGCGGTGTCTTCCGACACCTATAACCTGTACCTGGCGTCCGCGGGGCTGCTTGCGAACACCACCTACTATTTTAAAGTGGCCGGGGTAAACAAGAACGGCGTGAGCACGGCCTACACCGCGGCGGCCGGCACGGCCACGCTGGCCTACGCCCCGGCGTTCAGCTCTTTTTCCGGGGTTTCCGCCGCGGCCGTCGGCCTGGCCTGGACTTCCGGCGGCAATCCCGGCGGCACGGTCTTCCGCGTTCTTTCTTCCACCGCGCCGGACCCGGCCAGCCCCGGCGGCGCGGCGGTCGCGGCCGCGGACACCTACGACCTGGCCTTGAGCTCGGCCGGGCTGGCTCCCGACACCACCTATTATTTCCGCGTGGCGGCCCTTAACCATAACGGCGCGGCCACGGCCTATACGGCGGCGGCGGGCACGGCGACGCTGCTGGGCTTCGCTCCGGCCTTCGCTGATTTCACCGAGGTGGCGGCCGCCTCCATGCGGTTTAATTTCTCGGCCAACGGCAACGCCGCCGGCACGCTGTACAGGGTGCTGTCGTCCACCGCGGCTGACCCGCTGAACCCGGCCGGGGCGGCCGTGGTTTCTTCCAGCACCTATAACCTGTCTCTTTCGTCCTCCGGGCTGGCGCCGGATACTACCCATTACTTTGTGGTGGCCGGCGTGAACAAGAGCGGCGTCGCCACGGCCTATACGGCGGCGGCGGGCACGGCGACGCTGCTGGGCTTCGCCCCGGCCTTCACTAATTTCAGCGGGGTGGCCGAAGGGGCGCTGCAGTTTAATTTCTCGGCCAACGGCAACGCCGCGGGCACCCTTTACCGCGTGGTCTCTTCCACCGCGCCGGACCCGTTCTCGCCCGGCGGGGCCGCGGTGGTATCCTCTGACACCTACAACGCTTTCCTGGCTTCGTCCTCGCTGGCGGCCAATACCACCCATTATTTCGCGGCGGCCGGCGTGAACAAGAACGGCGTCCTCACCGCCTATACGGCCGCCGCCGGCACCTCCACGCTGGCCAGTACGCCCTCGGGCCTCTACGCCACCGGCGTAACGGTCAACTCCATGCAGGTTAACTGGTCCGCCGCCGGCAACAGAACCCCCGGCACCTTATACAGGGTGATCGCCTCTACGGCCGCCGACCCCCTGGTGCCAGCCGGGGCGCCCGTGTCCTCTTCCGACACGTACAACCTCGACCTCAGCACGACGGGGCTTTCGCCCAGCAAGGGATATTATTTCCGGGCCCGGGCCATAAATAATAACGGCGTCCTGTCGGCCTGGACCGACCCGCCTTTCCACACCGCCACCCTGAACCCGGGCGAGATAGGCAGCCCGGCTTCAGGCTATGTCCCCGGCGTGCACGTCAGTTCGCTGGCCGCCAGCTGGGACCTGGTGACCTCCGCCACCGGCTATACGCTGGCGGCCTCGCTCAGCGCCGTTTACCCGCCGGTCTCGTTCGCGGCCTCCAGCGTGACCATTAACGGCCAGGCGCAGGCCTACGTGTACGGCCTCGCCGCGGATACCGTCTATCACCTCTTCGTCCGGGCCAATGGCGAATACGTGTCGGGGGACTGGTACGCCTTCGCGCCCAGGGCCACGCTGCTGGAATTCGCCCCGGCTTTCACGGGTTTCTCCGGAGTGGTTTCCGATTCCGCGCAATTTAATTTCTCGGCCAACGCCAACGTGTACCCGGGCACCAGGTTCAGGGTGCTGGTCTCCACCGCCCAGGAGCCGCTGTCGCCCGGCGGTGCCGTAGTCTCTTCTTCCGACACCTATAATATAGCCCTGACCACCGCCGGCCTGGCGGCAGATACCACCTATTATTTCAGCGCGGCCGGCGTGAACAAGGACGGGGTGCTTACCGCCTATACGGCGGCCCAGGCCACGGCCACCTGGGCCAATAGCCCGGTCTTCTCGGGCTTCACGGGCGTGGCGCCCGGGGCCATGCAGTTCAACTGGACCCACAACGGCAACCGCGCCCCCGGCACCCTCTACCGGGTGCTGGTCTCCACCGCGCCCGATCCCGCGTCTCCGGGCAGCGCGGTGGTCAGCAGTTCGGAGACCTACAACCTCTACCTGAGCACCGCCGGCTTGGCCGCTGATACCACCTATTATTTCCGGGCCGCGGCGGTAGGCGTCAGCGGCGTGACCACCGCCTATACCGCGCCGGCCGGTACGGCCACGCTGGCGGCCTACCCGCCCGTTTTCACGGGGTTTACCGGCGTGGGTACGGGGGAGATACAGTTCAACTGGTCGGCCAACGGCAACCGTTCTCCCGGCACCCGCTACCGCGTGCTCGTCTCTACCGCGGCCGACCCGCTCTCGCCCGGCGGCGCCCTGGTGACCAGCTCGGATACCTATAACCTGTACCTGAGCAGCGCCGCGCTGACACCCAACGCCACGCGGTACTTTACCGTCTCCGCCGTCAACCAGAACGGCGTGCTCACGGATTATACCGCCGCGGCCGGCACGGCCACGCTGGCCGCCATCCCGCTGACCGTGGTTTCTACTTTCAGCGCGGTGACGTCCGGCGGCTTCACTGCGGCCTGGAGCGCCAATTCAAATCCGGCCGGCACGCTCTACTGGGTGCAGGTTTCCACGGCGCAGGACTTTAACGGCGGCGCGGCCGGGCAGGCGGCCTCCACGGCGCCGCTCAGCGGAGAGTCCTACTCCTTCTCGGGCCTGCTGTCCAACCGCGACTATTATTTCCGGGCCAGGGCGCAGAACTATAACGGGGTTTACAGCTCCTACGCCGAGCTTGGCTCCACCCGCACGCTGGGGCTGGCCGCGCCGTCGCCGCTGCCGGTGACGCAGGTCTCCACCTACTCTATAACGGCCTCCTGGTCTCTGGTGGACGGGGCCACCGGCTATACCCTGGCGGCCTCGGTTAACTCCGGCGTCGCCCCGTCTCCGGTTTACGCCTCCAGCGCCACCTCCGGCGCTTCCGCCGCCGTGTTCAGCCCCGCCCTGGCGCTGAACGCCACCTATTACCTCTTCGTGAAAGCGGGCGGCCCCGGAGACGAGAGCCCCTGGGCGGCGTATCCCGCCACCTCCACGCTGGCCAATGTTCCCGTGGCGCCCGGCAGCCCGTTCAGCGCCGTCAGCGACAACGGCTTCATCCTGTCCTGGGACGCCAATTCCAATCCGCTCGGGGCCACCAGGTACACGGTGCAGGTCTCTACAGCCCTGGATTTCAATTCCGGAGTCACAGACCAGGTGATCCTCGCCACGGCCCCGGCCGCCGGGCCCGGCGCCACGTTCAGCGGTCTGGCCAGCGACACCTATTATTACGCCAGGGTGCGCGCCGAGCATAACAACGGGAATTCCACTCCCTGGGTCAGCCTGGGCGTGGCCAAGACGCTGATCCTGGCCTCCCTGCACGAGTCCGGCGACGGCGTCCTGGTCTACGCGCAGTCCGGCAACAGCATGCCGCAGTTCCGCGACTACGACAGTTCCGCCAACTCCTTCAGCGCGGTGCGCAATACCATCGCCGGGGCGGCCGGCATGCTGTTCGCCGTGCGCACCAACCCGCTGACCACCAAGCAGGAGGCCGTCGCCGCTTACGTCAAGAGCGGCACCCTGCGCGTGCTCTGCACCGACGGCGCCAACTGGTACGAGGAATGGACGCAGACCGTGGGCGGCACGGACCTTACGCGGCGCTTCGATATCGCTTTCGAGACCAACAGCGGCGACGTGATGGTCCTCTACTCGCGCAACGCCTCCGGCACCAGCGAACTGGGCTACCGCACCAAGCCGGGCGCGGCAGGCTGCGGTTCGGCCAACTGGTCGGCCGCCGCCGTGCTGGACCCCGTCCGCACCGCCGGCGTGGTGCACTGGGTGAAGATGGCTCCTGACCGCCGCGCGGATCACAACAATATCGCCGCGATCTGGACCGACGCCGCTTCCGACCTGTCGGCCATGGTCTGGAACGGCTCCTCCTGGGAGAACGAGCCCGCCGCCGCGCTGGAGACCTCGCTGGAGATCGTCAGCGCCTCGCAGGACGTGGAGAGCTTCGCCGTGGAGACCGAATCCCTGTCGGGCGATATCATGGTGACCTGGGGCCATTCCGGCGGCTCGGACGGCGTCAACGGCGTGCGCTACGCGACGGCCACCTGGACCGGCCTCACCCCGGAGCACACCTGGGGCACCGCCGTCAACGCGCCCAATTTCCTCGACGACGCCACCAACCTGGACCTGGCCGCCAACCCCGCCTCGGACGAAATGGTCTTCGCCTCCATCGGCAATGCCGGCGCGGACCTGCAGGCCGGCTACTGGAACGGCCTGGTCTGGGCCAATTCGCGGAACCTGGATATCACGGCCCAGGCGCCGCTGGCTGGCACCAAGCTTGTGGCCGCCGCCTGGATAAGCGCTGGCGCCACCACGCGCAGCGTGTTCACCTATAACGACGCCGCGGCCACTAACATCGGCTGGTATGCCGGCAACGGGAGCACGTTTACCGCCCAGACCGACTTTGCGCCGGCGCCGGCCTTTGCCAACCCGCAGCGCTATTACGACCTCGAGCAGGACCCGGTGAACCGGGACAGGCTCATCTTCACGCTGGCCGATTCCAACGCCGACCTGTTCGCCAAGCGGCTGGTGATGACCTCCGTGCCGGGCTTCACCTGGACCAACGCCGACGGCGGCGCCGCGCTTGAGGCCAACCTTGGTTCCGCCATAGGCGGAGGCCACTCTTTCGTCTTCTGGCCCGCCCCGCCGACCACCACCTTCGGCGCCAGCGCCTACCGGTTCTTCGCCAACACGGCCACCACCGACGTCGGCGCGCCGCTGGCGGCCCAGGACGCGCTGGCGGTGCTGCCGGCCGCCGGCGCGGCTTTCCGGCTGAGGGCCCTGGTTACCATAGGCCAGGTGGACCTGCCCGTCTCGGGGCAGGATTTCAAGCTGCAGTTCGCCGGCCAGGGCGACGGCACCTGCGCCGAGCCGTCCAACGGAACCCCGGCCGCCTACACCGACGTAAGCGCCGTTACGGCCATCGCCTTTAATAACGAGGCCCCGGCCGACCGCGCGGCCCTGACGCCCAATGCCGCCGACCCGCTCTACGGCGTGCAGGCCAATATCAACCAGGTCTACGCCGAGTCCAACGGTTTCTTCAACTCGGCGGCCGGCATCAGCCGCAACCGCTCGGGCATGTGGGACCTGGCGCTGAAGGACAACGGGATGTCCCCCGGCGCCGTGTACTGCCTGCGCCTGGTGAAGAACGATGGCCTCCCGCTGGAATACTATACCGTCTATCCCCGGGTCGTCTCCCCGTCGGCCCTGGTCCTCAACGAGGCCTATCCTTCCGGCACCGCGGCCGCCGACGACTGGGTGGAACTCTATAACAACACCCAGAGCACCGTGCCGCTGACCGGCTGGAAGCTGGATTACGTCGAGAATACCATCGCCCTGGGAGGTTCGGCCAATACGGTCTGGACCGGCCAGGCCGGCGATTATGTCAACGCCATGTCCACCTTCCTCGTCGCCGGTCTGCCGCTGGACCTCAACGGCGCGCAGAGCTACCACGTGCGGCTGCTGGACGCCGCCGGCGGGCTGGTGGACAGGGTGCAGTGGCCCGGCCCCGGCGCCTTGTCGCCGGGCCAGTCCTTCGCGCGCATCAGCGACGGCCACCCGGATTATTTCGAGATAGATCCCACGCCCACGCGCGGTTACGCGAATTCCGTTTCTACCGACGCGCTGACGATAAACGAGGCGGCCTACGGCGCCCTCGAGACCGAATTTGTGGAGCTCTACAGTTCCGAAGCGGTCAATACCCGCACCCTTACCGGTTACGCGCTGCGCAACGCGGCCGCCTCGGCCGCCGGAACCAGGTTCCGTTTCAGCAGGAAGGTCTACCCGCAGGATTTCACGGCGCTGGACGGTTCATCGGCGGACGATGAGGCCCGCGCCTACGCCTCCGTCTTCGGCGCTCAGGGCCTCTCCGAGGCCGGGGACTTCCTGGCCCTTGAGAATTCCAGCGGCTCCACGGTCAGCCAGCTGACCTGGCAGTCGGGCACCGCCTACACCCGGTACAATTACGCCGCGCAGCTGGTGTCCTACTCCAACCCCGCCCCGGCCCAGGCGGCCTATTCCATAGTCCGCGGCCCGGCCGACGGTTCGCACACCGGCGTGGACTCGGCCGATTTCTCGGTCTCCACCGGCACCACCCTGGGGGCACGAAATAATAACGCCGGGAGCGCCCCCGCCAATACCCTGCTTTACCCGGACCCGGCCGCCGCTCCGCGCTACCTGTCGCGGCGCTTCCCGCTGCGGCTGACGCCGGGTTCGGATACCTCCGCGGGGCGCGGCAATACTATCGTGTTCTCGCGCCGCGGCGGCACCCCTGACCCCGGTTCGCCGCATATCTACCGGCTGCAGGACATCGGGTTCAGCCTGTCCTCCCTGGCGCCGCAGGCCACGGAGCAGTTCGGCCTGCAGTTCTACGACCAGGACGGCCTGGCGCTGGTTTCAGGCGCCTATTACAAATTCATAGTCAATTCCGATAACGGCACAGCCTCAGCTCCGCAGGTGGTGATAGACTCCGCCGCCTATGACGCGGCCCTGCATTCCGCCTCGGCTTCCGGGCCGCTCTCGCCCGCCTGGATCAACAACGATACCCGCACCGGGGCCGTGCGCCTGGACCTTTCCAACAACAGCCCCGCCGGCTTCAACGGCGTGGAGGTGGCGACCGTGGCCTTCACCCTGCTGAAGTCCGATCTCGCCACCCCGTTCACTACGGCGGAGGCCCGGGAGCTCTTCGACGCGGTGATGCTGGTGGGAGACTCCACCTCTACGGGTTTGTCCGGGACCTATGAGCCGGCCATAGACGTGGCCACCGCCGCCTACGTGCCGATGGCCGCCATCTCGCTGGACGCGGCGGGCCGCTCCACCCTGACCGTGGAGACCTCCGGCCTGGCCGCCGCCTTCGTGGCGGCGGGTTCGACGCGGCCCTTCTACATGGTCTTCGTCTCCACGCGCGACGCCTCGGCCAAGACGCCCAACATCTTCCGCGTGCGTTTCGATCCCGCCGGAGGGGTCATGCTGCGCGACGCCTCCGCCCTGCTCGCCCAGGGGTTCATTGCGGGCGCTCAGGTGGAGACCGGTTCTTTTACCGTGATAGCTCCCACGCTGCCGCCGCCTGACACGGATTGGCCCTACGTCACCCCGTCGTCGGCCCCCATAACGGGCGCCGTCACCATGTACGAGGCCACGCTGCTGCCGGAGACCCGGGTCTACCTGCCGTCCTCCGCAGGCACGCTGGTCTCGCTCAGCACTACCGGGGCCATGCTGTGGACCTACGCTACCGATCCGCTGACCGCGCTCAGCGTGCCTCCCTCTTTCCCGCAGGAGGAAGGCGGTGCGGTCTATCTCTACTTTGCCGGCGCCAACGGCGACGTTTACAAGATCCGCGACGGGGGGGACGTCCCCGTCGACGAATGGAAGGTGTCCCTGAATTCCGCGGTAAAGTCCATGCTCGACACGGACACCCGTATCTACGTGGCCGTCGCGGAGAATAAAGTGCATTGCCTGAACAAAACCGACGGCCAGACCTGCGCCAACTGGAACTTCGCCTCCGCGATCACGTCGCCGGTGGCGGGGCTGCCCACGGTGGACGAGCGGGCCAGCGTGGCCACGGCCTGGGTCGGGCTGGAGGACGGCGGGGTGGTCAGCCTCAAGACGGGGGACGGGACCTCCAATACCACTTTCCCCACCGGCGGCCCGGTTAAATCCTCGCCGTACTTCGACGCCTACGTGGCCAGCCTGGACAACGCGCTGTACGTGACTTCCACCGACGGGAAGATCTACGCTATAAACTCCGGCAATATGACCGCGATGAACGGCTGGACCGACTTCGACGCGGGCGCCCCCATCTACACTTCGCCTTTCCTGCAGGTCGTGGGCGGCACGAAGTACGTGTTCTTCGGGGCAGATAACGGCAGGCTGTACAAGCTCAACGCGGCCACCGGCGCCCTGGCCTGGTCCTTCCAGGCCGGCGGGGCGATCAGGTCTTCGCCGGTAGTGGTGCCGGCCGGGTACTTTACCCCGGCCGCGGACGGGGATTACGTCTATTTTGGCAGCGACGACGGGAAGATCTACGGGGTTAACGCCGCTACCGGGCAGCTGCGCACGGGCTGGCCCGTGACTACCGGGGGGGCGGTGCGCGCCGACCCGGTGGCCGACCAGACTACCAAAACCGTCTCCGTCGGTTCCGGAGACGGGCGGCTGTACACGATTTATATAGGCCAGTAGAACGGGAGCCGGATGTCTTTATCCGGCGGCATGGGAGAGAACGTTATGGCAAGAGAGAGCGCGGTATCGACGGGGATCAGCGTGCGCCGGAGGGCGTCGGCGCTGCTTTCCCTCTTTGCGCTTTGCGCGCTCGGCCCCGCGGCGCGGGCCGCCGATTGGCCCATGTTCAGGGGCAACCAGGAGAGGACGGGCTATGCCCGGGAACAGGCCGCTCCGCCCCTCGCCAAGGCCTGGGAATTCAACGCGGCCGGGGGGATAGTATCCAGCCCCGCCGTTTATGACGGCAGGGTCTACATCGGTTCCCGCGCTAAGATGATCTACGCCCTGGACGCCGCTACCGGGGCCCTTATCTGGCAGCGCCTGACCGCGGGGTGGGTGGACTCCTCTCCCGCCGTTTCCAGCACGGCCGTATACGCGGCCTGCCTGGGCGGGCGCCTGTACGCCCTCGACAGGTTCAACGGAGACGTCCTCTGGATAACGGATCTCGGCGCCGCCTCGGTCTCCTCGCCGCTGCTCCTGGGCGGCAGGGTCTACGTCGGCACGGGTTCGCCGGAGAACAGGCTGAAGGTCTACGACGCGGTTACCGGCGCCCCGCTGGCCTCTTTCCAGGCCGGGCAGCCGGTGGACGCCGCCCCGGCCACCGACGGGACCTATGTGTATTTCGGCGCCAACGACGGGCAGATCTACGCCCTGGACGCCGCCACGCTGCTGCCGCGCTGGCCGGCCTATCCCACGCTGGGGGCGTTCGGCATGGGCGCCGTCGCCGTTTCCAGCGGCAGCCTGTACGCGCTGCCGGGCCGGGACGAAAAAAAGGCGCTGCGGCTGTCGCTTTCCGACGGGGCGCTGCTGGCCTCCTCCCCGGCGCTCACAAAATCCGGGCCGTGGACCCAGGCCGCTTCCCCGGCCGTGGACGGCGGGGGAGTTTATTTCGCCGCGGGCGCGGCGGAGGCCTCCGAAGCCGGAACGCAGCTGGCCGCGCTGTCCTCCGGCACGCTGGCGGCCGTCTGGCCTTCCTCCCATTCGCTGGGCGGCGTTTCAGGCATAGGCGTCCTGGCTTCGCCGGCCCTGGCCAACGAAATAATATATTCCGCTACTCCCGGCGGCAAGCTGGTGGCGGTGAGTTCCTCGGGGGTCCTGCTGCCCCCGGAGATAGACATCTCCAGCCCGGCCTACTCCTCGCCGGCCGTCGCCAACGGCATGGTGATAGTCGCCAATTACGGCGGAAAGGTCTTCGGCTACAGGGCCGGCCGCCATGCCGCCATCTCACGGCCCGCGGCCGGGGCCGTGGTTAGCGGCACGGTGGAAGTCAGGGGAAATTTTGCCAACCCGGACCTGGCCGGTTACGAGCTCGAGTACAGCACCGGCGGGAGCGCGCCGCAGTGGACCCGCATCAGCTCCGCCGCCGCGTCCTCCTCCGCCGCGGACGCCTCGCTGGCCGCCTGGGACGTCTCGGGGCTGGCCAACGGCCTCTACACCCTGCGGCTCCGGGTCCTGGAGAGTTCTCCGTCCGGTTATGACGGCTCGGCCTCGCTGGACGTGCGGGTGAACGCCGTCCCGCTGCCGCCCTCCGGCCTGACGGCCGCGGACGCGCCGGACGACGCGGGCAATACCGTGGCGCTGGCCTGGGCTGCTTCCCCTTCGGCCGGGGTTACGGCCTACAGGATCTACAGGGACGGCGGCTACGGCTTCTCCATGCTGGCCTCCGTCGGCGGTCTTTCCTATGCGGACGCCGCGGCGGTCACCGGTTCCACCTTCACTTACGCCGTAAGCGCCTTCGACGGCTGGCTTGAGTCCGGCTGGTCCGCCGAGGCCGAGGCCTTCTCGATAAACAACTCCGCCGACAATGCCCCGCCCTCCCCTGTCGGAGACCTGGCGGCCGAAACCGGCTCGGCGCCCGGCATGGCCGCCCTGGCCTGGACGGCCCCGGGCGGCGACGGCGATGTGGGCACGGCGGCCCACTATATTATCAAGCGTTCCACGGACCCTGCCCAGGACTGGGGGGCTTTCGCTGTTCTTTCCGGCAGCACCAAGACCGCGGATGGCCCGGCCGGCATGGGCGAATCTGACGATATTGGAGGGCTTTACGGCGGGGTCACCTACTACTTCACCATAAAAGCCGTGGACCAGGCGGGGAATATCTCCGGGCTCTCCAATACTGCCACCACCTGGGCCTCACTGGATACGGTCCCTCCCTCCCCTCCTTCCGGCCTGTCGGTCGCAGATAGCCCCGGCGACGAGGGCGGCAGCCTCAGCCTTTCCTGGACTCCCTCTCCCGACGATGGCGGCGGGGCTGGCGATGTGTACGGCTACAGGGTCTACCGGCGCCCGGCCAGCGGCGTCTATGTTTCCAGCGCTCCTTATGCCTCCGTCGGTGCGGGGGTGCTGTCCTACGCGGACCCGGCCGCCCCGCTCAATGTCCGCTATTACTACGCCGTGGCCGCTTTCGACAGCACGCTCGGTTCCGCCCTTTCCGGGGAAGCCTCAGGGGTGTCGTCCGATAACTGGCGGTTCTTCGACTCTTCCAACGGCGGCGTGGTGCGGCTCGCCGACGGCATGGAGGTGGCGGTGCCGGCGGCTTCGGCCTCCCAGAACGACAAGATCCTGGTCACGCGGCTGGACCCGCGCAGCTACCAGCCGCTCTCCAGGGTGCGCTCGGCGGCGCAGGCCAACCCGACGAACATAGTCTACGAGGTCAGGTTCCAGAACGCGGCTACGCGCCTGGTGGCCCCGGCCCTGGTGACCCTGCCTTACACCGATGCCGACGTGGCCGGCATGGAGACGGAGAACCTGCGCCTCTATACCCTTTCCGGCGGGGCCTGGGTCATGCTGAACACTTCCGCCGTGGACGCGGCCGCCAAAAAAGTGAGTGCCGAGGTGTCGCACTTCTCTATCTTCAGCGTGATGGAATACGTGCCCTCCGGGGTGCTGCTCAGCGGCAGCGAAGTCTATACCTATCCGAACCCGGCCAAGGGCGACACCGTAACCTTCAAGTTCAAGCCGGCCTACAAAGCTCACGTGAGCCTGGAGGTCTTTAACGTGGCCGGAGAAAAGGTGGCCAAGTTCGAGCGGGCGGATTGCCCCGCCGGGCAGGCTTCCGAGATAGTCTGGAACGTAAAGAACATCGCCAGCGGGGTGTATGTCTTCAGGCTCACGGCCGCCAGCTCGGCGGGCAGCGGTACCGTGACCAAGAAATTTGCGATAGCGCATTGACGGGAGAGGATGTTTATGAGAGAAGAGCGCGAGGTGAAAAATTCTGGGGGCGCGGCCGGGGCCCTGTCCCGGGCGCTGGCCTGCGCCCTGGCCCTCGCCGTCCTGGCTCCCGGGGCGGCGGCCGCGGCCGCCATGTATCCGTCGGCGGGCAGCACCTCCGCGGCCTTCCTCAAGCTCGGCGTCGGCGCGCGGGCCGTGGCCATGGGCGGGGCTTTCTCCGGCGTGCCCGGCGATCCCTACGCCATTTACTGGAACCCGGCCGGCCTGGCCTGGCTGGAGGGGGAAAAGAACGCCGGGCTGTTTCACAACGAATATTTCCAGGGCCTCGGCCAGGAGTTCCTGTTCTATACTGTGCCGGCGTCGGAAGTTAAGCTGCCGCTGGCGGGCCGGGCCCGCTCCGGCGTTTACGGCCTGGGGCTGAACTACTTCTACACTCCCAGGGATATGGAGCGGCGCAGCGGCCTCTACGAGGCCGACCCCGTAAATCCGATCTCTCCCGTGGAGGGGAAATTCGGCGCCTACGACCTGGCCTTCTCGGCGGGCTACGGCTGGCGGGCCAGGGAGGACCTGGCCCTCGGCGCGGCGCTGAAAGTCATCCGCCAGAGCATAGACGACGAGTCCGGCAGCTCCCTGGCGCTGGACCTCGGCCTGCTGAAAGAATTTACCCGCGGCGGAGTCCCGTACACGGCGGGCTTCACCGTGCAGAACCTGGGCCCCGGCATAAAGTTCGTCTCGCGCCGCTACGGCCTGCCGCTGGTCTTCAAGGCCGGGCTCAGCCGGCCGCTGCCCAGCCCCGGCGGGCTGCTCGCCCTGGAGCTGTCCAAGCCGGTGGATAATTATCCGTCGGTGGCGGTCGGCGTGGAGTACCCGCTGACCGGGCGGCTGGCGCTCCGGAGCGGCTACCGCCTGCGCCAGCACGGCAACGAGCTGGGCGCCTGGTCCGGCTTCTCGGCCGGCGCCGGCGTGGCCTTCGACAAGGTTTCTCTGGATTACGCTTTCTCGCCTTTCGGCGAGCTCGGCAACTCCCACCGCTTCTCGGTAAACGTCCGGTTCGGCGCGCTCCCGCTCCCGGCCGCGGTCCGGGCAGCTCCCGCGTCCGCGCCGCTCCCGGCCGGGGCCGTCTCTTTTCTCTTTAAATCGTCGCCCCGCGCGCTCACCATCTCCACCCGCGGCGTTAAATACTCGGTGAAAGCTTCGGCCGAGGGCTGCGGCCTGGCCGCGATCTCTTTTACCACCTTGCTGCGCGGAGAGGCGCCGGCGGAATTCAGGGCGGCCGAGGGCGGCCTGCCCGGGGGGGTGGCCTCGGGCCTGCCCGCCGGGCTGCGGCCCGCCGGGAACTGGCGGCTGGACGACCTGCCCGGCAGCGTGCAGGGCGATATAGTGATGGATTTCCGGCTGCCGGCCTCCGCGGCCGGTCCGGGCGAGGCCGTGCTGCTCTACCGCGACGGCGCGGCCTGGAAGGAAGTTAAGGCGGAACGCGGCGGGGAGGCCGACGGCAGCGTGGCCTTCTCGGCGCGGGCGCCGCAGAGCGAGTATTATGTTCTCGGTTTCAGGGAGTAGGCGGTTTAGTATTCGCCCAGGGTGCCGTTGCGCCTGGCGCGCCGGACGGAGAGAGAGAACAGCCAGACGCTGGCCGGTATCAGGATGATATTGAAGAGGAAAAGCGCGGCCAGGTCGGTCTTTATCTCGCCGAAGCCGGCGCCGCGCTGTACCGCCAGCTGGAAGGCGCGCACCGCGTAGGTCACCGGCAGCAGACCCGAGACCGCCAGCAGCCAGCCCGGCAGCACCGTCACCGGGAAGTATACCCCGCCCAGCAGCCCCTCGAAATTATTCAGCACCCACGCCAGCGGATTGCCCCGCTTGAACAGCACCACAAAACACGACGAGAGTATGCCCAGCGCCGCGAAGCAGGCCGCCGACAGCGCGAACACCGCGGCCGCCGCGGGCCAGTTAGCTCCCGCGAAATTTAATTTAAAAACAAAGATCCCCGCCAGGGCGTAGATGAGCAGCTCGAAGGTGGCGAACAGGAAGTTCCACGCCGTCAGCGCGGCCAGGAAGGGGAGGGTGCCGAGCGGGGTGGACAGGGTGGCCTCCAGGGTGCCCTGCGTCTGCTCCAGCCGCAGGCGCCCGGCGTAGGAGCCGGCGCCGGTGCCGATGTAGCCGAAGAAGGCCATCGCGGTGAACACGTAGGCGAAATAACTCCCGCCGTAGGGTTGCAGGTGGGGGGCCATGGCCCCGCCGAAAAGTTTGCCGATGAAATAGAAGACCGCGAGGTTAGCCACGGTGGCCAGCGCGCCGAGGGCGAAGGCTAGGCGGTAGCTCTTTTCGGCCAGGAAGTCCCTGCGGACAAAGGCGGCTATTATGCGCAGGGTGCTCACCTGGGGCCTCCCGGTTCGATGCGGCCGTTCTCTATACGGAGGGTTTTGGGCGCCGCGGAGTAGAGCAGTTCCCGGTTATGGGTGGTGATGATCACTGTGGCGGAGGTGCCGGTCTCGGCCGTGAGGTCCAGCAGGCCCCGGCAGGCCAGGCCGTCCAGGCCGCGGAAGGGTTCGTCGAGCAGCAGCAGAGGCGCCCGCCGCGAGAAGGCCCGTATGAGAGATACTTTCTGCATGTTCCCTTCCGAAAGGCGGTCAAAGCGGCGCTCCAGGTCCGCCGCCGCCAGGCCCAGCCGGTCGGCCAGCCGGACCGCCCTTGCGGCGGCCTCGGCCGGGGCCAGCCCGGCCAGGGCGCCGAAGAAGCGCAGGTTTTCGGCGGCGGTCAGCCTGAAATAGAAGGTCCTGGGGTTGGCGGGGCAGAGGGCGGCGAGGGCGCGCAGTTTTTCGGAGGAGGCGGGGAGGCCGTCAAGGGTGATGGTGCCGCCGTCAGGCTCCAGTACGCCGGCCAGGGTGCGGAAAAGGGTGGTTTTGCCTGAGCCGTTGGCCCCGCCCAGGCCGGTTACGCCCGGGCCGGCCTCGAGGTCGGCCCCGGCCAGGGCGCGTACGGGCCTTCCGCCTGAAAAAACAGGCGCCGGAAATACCTTTATTAACCCCTTAACCTCCAGCCGCATGGGTCTAATGATAGCATTTGGGAGGGGACGCTGATTCCTAAATTCCTAATTTCCCGCTTTCCCGCATTTTTTGTCGATTTACGGTCTAAACAGCTCTTAAATTAGGAATTTAGGAATCAGCGTCCCCTTTTTTTGATAAAATATATAATAATAAGGCTTCCCGCTTTAAAGGCTGGAAAGTACCTGTTTTACCATGCTACGGAGGATACAATGAGAATACATATAGTGGCCCGCAAAATAAAGATGACCAAGCCGATAAAGGACTTCATCGAGACCAAGTTCACCAAGCTGCACGAGTACCTGGAGAACATAGTCTGGGCCCAGGCCATAGTTTCCGTGGAGAAGAAGATCCACTCCGCCGAAGTGGTCGTCCACGCCGGCCACCAGACCATGAAAGCCTCCGCCGAAACCGACGAGATGTATTCCGCGATCGACAAGGCCATGGACAAGATGGAAGCGCAGATAAAGAAGTACAAAGAGCGCTTCACCGACCACCACGCGACCGAGACCGTGGACCTGGGCGAATTCACCACCCTGATGGGGCCCGAGATCCGCTTCTCCGTCGTGAAAGACGTCCCCCTTAAGCCCATGAACAAGGAAGAGGCCGTCATCGAGATGGAAAAGATCGGCTACAACTTCTGGATGTTCCAGGACCGCGGCTCCAAGCAGCTGCAGGTCGTCTTCAAGCGGCTTGACAGCACCTACGGGCTGCTGCAGCCGGTGAAGAAGTAACGGCTTACGCTCCATGTCCGAGTCTCCCAAGAAGCAGGGTAAATCCCTGACGGTCAGGGAATTGCTTAAGTCCCGGGGAAAGGTCCTGGGGCTTAAGCCCGTTTCCGGCGCCCGGAACCTCACCCGGCACATCACCGTCAGCGAGATCAACCGCCCGGGCCTGGCCATCGCCGGGCACATGGAGCAGTTCCGCTCGGAACGCATACAGATCATCGGGCAGGGCGAATACGCCTACTGCCAGAAAGAGGACGCCCGCAAGGTGCTGGCGAACCTGCAGAAGATGTTCTCCGCGCCGGATATCCCCTGCGTGATCGTGACCGGCGGCGTAAAGCCGCTGCCCTCCATCAAGCAGGCCTGCGCCAAGGCGGGCATCCCGCTGCTGGTGACCACCTCGGACACCTCCTCCTTCATCCGCGAGATCACCACCTATCTCGACGACCAGCTGGCCGCCACCACCTACGTGCACGGCGTGCTGGTCAGCGTCTACGGCCTGGGCGTCCTCATCCAGGGCGACTCGGGGGTCGGCAAATCGGAGTGCGCGCTCGAACTCTTGAAGCGCGGCCACATCCTCATCGCCGACGACGTGGTGGAGGTCAAGCGCCGCATCGGCTACATGCTGGTGGGCAACTCGCCCAAGAACATCAAGCATTACATGGAAGTCCGCGGCCTCGGCATCATAGACGTGGAGCTGCTGTTCGGCATCGGCTCCATCATGGACCAGGCCCTCATCGAGATGCACGTGAAGCTGGAAAGCGTGGTGGCCGGTTCCCTGGGCAACTACGACCGCACAGGCCTCGCGCAGGTAGAGGTGAACATCCTGGACGTGCCGGTGCCCTCGCTGCGGCTGCCGGTCACCCCGGGCCGCAACCTCGCCGTGCTCATAGAGGTGGCCGCCCTCAACCAGCGCCTCAAGAACCAGGGCTACTTCGTCGCCAAGCGCTTCAACGAGAGCCTGATAAGGGAGATGACTAAAAAGTGAGCAACAAGAAAGGCAGGATCTTCATCATCACCGGCATGTCCGGCGCCGGCAAGAGCCAGGCCCTCAAGTCCTTCGAGGACCTGGGCTTCTACTGCATCGACAACCTGCCGATAGCCCTGATCCCCCAGTTCGCGGGGCTCGTGGGCGACAGGCGCTACCTGCGCAACGTCGCGCTCGGCATCGACATCCGCGAAGGCCGCTTCTTCAAGGACTTCGTCCGCACGCTCGACAACCTGGGCAAGCTGGGTCTGGACCACAAACTGATCTTCCTCGACGCCTCGGACGAAGTGCTGATGCAGCGCTTCTCGGAGACCCGCCACCGCCACCCGCTCGGCAAGAACATCGCCGCCGCGGTCAAGGAGGAGCGGCGCATCCTCACCGACCTGAAGGCCAGGGCCAACAAGGTGATAGACACCAGCAAGCTCACGCTCGGCGAGCTCAAGGAAGTGCTCTCCGGCGCGCTGGAGCTCAAGCACACCGCGGAGATGAAGCTCTCCGTCATCTCCTTCGGCTACAAGTACGGCATCCCGCTCGACGCCGACATTGTCATGGACGTGCGCTTTCTGCCCAACCCGTACTACGTGCCGTCGCTCAGGAAGAAGACCGGGCAGGACGCGCCCGTGGGCAACTATCTCAAAGGCAAGCCCGGCTTCCGCAATTTTCTCAACGGCTATACCGCCCAGATAAAGGCCCTCCTGCCGCTCTATATCAAAGAGGGCAAGTCCTATCTCACCATCGCGATAGGCTGCACCGGCGGCCGCCACCGCAGCGTCTATATCGCCGGCGAGATGGCCAGAAAACTGGAGGCCGCCGGCTTCTCGGTCTCGGAATACCACAGGGATATCCGCAAGTAAAAAGCAGGTACCCCGAAGCAAGGTCCGGAGTTTATGATAAATCTTATCGTCATTACCCACGGGGAGTTCGGCGCCTACCTGATAGAGGCGGCCGAAGGCATAGTAGGCGTGCAGGCCGCAGGCCTCAAGAACGTCTCCATTTCGCCGCGCATGACCCTCGAGCGCGTCAAGGACGCCGTCGCCAGGGCCATAGAGGACATGCGCTCCGAGGACGGGCTGATCTTCCTCATCGACATGCCCGGCGGCACGCCGATGAACGTGGTGCTGCCCCTGGCCAAGGACATCCAGAAATGCGCCGTCATCTGCGGCGTGAACATCAACATGATGACCTCGGCTTTCGCCTACAGGGCGACGCTCGATTTCGACAAGCTTTCCGTCAAGATAGTGGAGGATGGCCGCAAAGCCATCTGCGAGGTCAAAAGCCTGCTGCTCAAGAAGCCGGCCTGACGAGGTAAATTTTATGGTGATACTGTACAGGGTGGACGACAGGCTGGTGCACGGCCAGGTAGTGGAGGGCTGGGTGCCCCACCTGCGCGCCGACGAGCTGGCGGTGGTCTCGGACGAGATCGCCGGCGACGAGATGCGGCGCACGATCATGCGCTTTGCGACGCCCGACGACGTGGAGCTCAAGATCATGACGGTAGACGAGGCCGCCGCCTGGCTGCCGGAGGCGCAGAGCTCCGCGCACAAGGTGCTGGTGCTGCTGCCGGGCCTGGCCGAGGCGCTGGCCCTGGAGGAGAAGGGCCTCAAGATCCCCTCCCTCAATATCGGCGGCATGCATTATTCCGCCGGCAAGAATCTTTCTATAGGCAAGGCTATCTTCCTCAACGACGAGGACTGCGCGGCGCTGAAGGCGCTGGCGGCCGCCGGCATTGAGATAGAGGGGCGCGGCGTGCCGTCCGACACCCCGCTCGACCTGATAGCCGCGATAGCTTAGGGGTTACCCGCAAAAGATGGTTAAACTGATCCTGGCCCTGCACAACCACCAGCCTGTCGGCAACTTCGACAGCGTGCTGGAGGAGGCCTACGCCCTCAGCTATAAACCTTTCTTCGACGTGCTGGAGCGCCACCCCGGCGTGCGCGTCTCGGCCCATTTCTCCGGCATCCTCTACGACTGGCTGGAAAAAAACCACCCCGACTACCTGGACCGCCTGGCCGCGCTGGTAGGTGCCGGCCGGCTGGAGATACTTTCCGGCGGCTACTACGAGCCGATCCTCGCCCTGCTGCCCGAGGCCGACCGCCGCGGGCAGGTGGGCATGATGCGGGACTACGTGCGCCGGCGCTTCGGCGCGGACCCGGCCGGGCTGTGGCTGGCCGAGCGGGTGTGGGAGCCGGAGCTCGCCGGCTCGCTGGCCGCCATGGGCGTGGGCTATACCGCGCTCGACGACATCCATTTCTTCTCCGCCGGTTTCGACGAAAAAGCCCTGACCGGCCGCTACACCACCGAGTACGGCGGCCGCCACCTGGACGTTTTCCCCATCAACCACCATCTGCGCTACCTGATGCCTTTCGCCGAGCCGCAGAAGGTGATAGACTACCTGCGCGGCTTCGAGGGGGCTGACGCCGCGCTGGTGATGGCCGACGACGGCGAGAAATTCGGCCTGTGGCCCGGCACGCACGACCTGGTCTACCGCAAGAGCTGGCTGGACAAGATGTTCTCGCTGCTGGAGGAGAACGCCTCCTGGCTGCAAACGGCGCGCTTCTCCGACTGCCTGGCCGGCCCGTCCAAAGGCCTGGCCTACCTGCCCACCACTTCCTACCACGAGCTCGCCCAGTGGGCCCTGCCGCCGGAGAAGTCCCGCCGCCTGGCCGCCCTGTGGGACGACTCGCCCGAGGATTTCCGGCAGTACCTGCGCGGCGGCTATTTCCGCAATTTCTTCTCCAAGTATCCCGAGGCTAACCGGCTGTACCGCCGCATGCTCCGCGCCAGCGCCAAGGTGCACGCCTCCGGCTCCGGCCTGGGTCTGCAGAGTCTCTACAAGGCGCAGTGCAACTGCGGCTACTGGCACGGCGTGTTCGGCGGGGTGTACCTGCCGCACATCCGCATGGCCGTCTACAAGAACGTCCTCGAGGCCGAGGCCGCCCTGCCCGCCGCGCGCGGTCGCTTTGTGCTGGCCCGCGAGGACTGGGATGCCGACGGCAGCCCCGAGCTGCTGGCCGAGGGGGAAAAAGCTAATTTTTATTTCGCGCCCGCCAAGGGCGGGGGCATGTGGGAATGGGATTACAAGCCGCGCGGCGTTAATTTTGGTTCCGTGGTCTGGCGCCACCCCGAGGCCTACCACGAGGCCGACGCCAGGAGCATAGCCGGCAGCGAGGCGCGCCGCGCCGCCGAGGCCGAGCTGAAAAAGAACCTGGCCTACGACTGGCACCCGCGCATGTGCCTGCTGGACCATTTCCTGCACCAGGATACCGCCCCCGAGGCCTTCGCCCGGGCCAACTACGGCGAGCTGGGCGATTTTGTCACCGGGGAGTATGCCTGCCGCCATTCCGAAGAGGAGGGCGGGCTGCTGCTGAAGTTCTCCCGCGACGGCCACCTGTGGGAGGGCGGCAACGGCCGGCCCGCGAGGGTGGAGAAGGACGTGCTGCTGCGGCACGACGGCTCCTGGCGCGCCTCCTATAAGATCACCAACACCGGCCACGCGAGGGGGCCCTTCTGGTTCGGCACCGAGCTGGCGCTGGCTTTCTCCGGGCGCGAGCTCTGCCCCGCCGCCCAGCGGCAGGGCGTCTCCCTCGCCGAATTCCGCGACCCGGTCTACGGCGGCGTGGAGCTTAAATTTTCCGAGCCTCTGGACCTCTGGTCCTTCCCGCTCGACACCGTCTCGCGGTCGGAGGAAGGCGCGGAAAAAACCTTCCAGGGCTCCGTGCTGCTGGCCCACCTGCGGCGCGAACTTTCCCCGGGCGCCTCGCTCTCTTTTACCATGGAGGTGCGGCCGCTGTGACCGTCCTGCTGAATACCGTCATCTCCTCGGCGCTGGCCGGGCTGCTCAACTTGGACGCCGTCCAGGCTTTCCAGTTCCTGCTGTCGCGGCCGGCCTTCGTGGGCCCGGCGCTCGGCCTGCTCAACGGCTGCCCCATGGAAGGCGCCAAGATCGGCATCCTGCTGGAGCTGCTCTACATAGATTTCATCCCGGTGGGCGGCGTGGTGCCGCCCAACGGCACCGCCGCCGCCGCGGTCGGCGTGCTGGCGCATTCGGCCGGCGGGCTGCCCCCGTCGCTGGCTTTCTTTATCGGCCTCGGGGCCGGCGTGGCTTATTCTTCGCTGGAATACCGCCTGCGCGCGGCCCGCTCGCCGTGGAACGTCCGGGTGGAGGCCCAGGTGGCCGCCGGGGATTTCAACCTGAGCCGCTGGCTGGCCTCGGCCATGTTCGCGGAGAGCTTGGCCATGGCCCTTTACGTGCTGGCCTGGGCCGGCGCCGCCGCGGCGGCCTCCCGGCTGCCGGGGCTGGACTGGCTTTACCCGGGCACCGATTTCGCCTATTCGCTCATTCCCTGGCTGGGGCTGAGCGGTCTGTATTTCAGGTTCAGGGCACAGGTACATAAGAAAGGATAACAGGGAAATAATGCTGGTCTCGATGTTCTTAAGGTCGTTCTTTATCCAGGCGGGTTGGAACTACGAAAGGTTCCAGAACCTGGGCTTCGCCTTTTGCCTGGAACCGGCCCTGCGGCGCATCTATCCCGACCCGGCCAGGTTCAAGGCGGCCCTGCTGCGCCACCTGGCCATCTTCAATACCCAGCCGTACATGGCCTCCTTCGTGCTGGGCAATATAGCGCGCATGGAGCAGGAGGCCTCGGCCTCGCCCTCCCCGGAGGCCGCGCTGAAGAACATGCCCGGGGTTAAGCAGGCCCTGGCCTCCAGTTTCGCCTCCATCGGCGACCGCATTTTCTGGGGCCGCCTGAAGCCGATGACCGTGCAGATCTGCCTGCTGGTCTGGGCAGCCGGCGGTTTCTACGGCTGGCTGCTGGCGGGGATGGACGCGCAGGTTTCCGCCGCGCTGCTGCTGGCCGGGCCGCTGGCCGGCATCGTCTTCTATTCCGCTTTCTCGGTCTACTGGCGCTGGAAGGGGCTGCGGGCCGGCTACACCTGCGGCGGCTCGGCCGCCTGCGCGCTGGACTCGGCCGACTGGCCGCGCCAGATCCGGCTGCTCAGCACCGCCGGCTTCGCCATGTCCCTGGCCATCGTCGTGCTCTCTTTCAGCCTGCTGATCGCCTATAACCGCGGCCACGTCACCTGGCACGGGGCCGCCGTCAGGCTCGCCCTGCCGGTGATGGTGCTGCTGCTGCACCGGGCTTCCCGCGCCTATGGGCGTTCCGTTTTCTTCGCGGCCGGGGTGATCCTGGCCGCCTCGGTACTGTTATTCAGCCTGATAGGACTGCAACCCTTCAAACTCTACTTATGATCAAACGAGAGATAACCATAATCAACGAACTGGGCATCCACGCCCGCCCCGCCGGCATGATAGCCAACACGTCCTCGCGCTTCGTCTGCGACATCAAGCTGGTCAAGGACGGCATGGAGGTCAACGCCAAAAGCATCATGGGCATCATGACGCTGGCGGCCGGCAAGAACAGTATTATCGAAGTGACGGCCAAGGGCAAGGACGAGGCTGACGCCGTGAAGGCGATAGAGGACCTGTTCGCCAGGAAGTTCGACGAGGATTGAATGACTTCTGACCGGAGAACGACATGCTGATAAAAAAAGGCGTAGCCGCCAGCCTGGGCATAGCCATAGGCAAGGCGCACATCGTTAAGGAAGAGAACATCCTTATCGAGCAGAAAGAGATTCCTCCGGAAAAGATAAAGGCGGAGGTAAAACGCTTTAAAGAGGCGCTCGAGAAGACCCGGCTGGACCTGGACGTCATCCGCGGCAAGATCCTCACCGTGCTGGGCAAGAACCACGCCAAGCTGATAGACGCGCACCACCTGATCCTGCAGGACCCGATGATCACCAAGGACGTGCCCCGGCTGATAGTCGCCCGGGGCATGAACGCCGAATTCGCGCTGTCGGAGATCCTGGACAAGGCCGAGGAGCAGTTCGAGAAGATAGACGACGAATTTTTCCACGAGCGCAAGCACGACGTGTTCGACGTGGGCAAAAAGATCATCTCCAACCTGGTGAACTCCGAGAAGGTGTCGCTCAAGGACTTGAAGGAGCCGGTCATCATCGTGGCCCACAACCTGTACCCGTCGGACACGCTGCATATCCGCGAATCCAACAAGGTGCTGGGCTTCTGCATGGACCTGGGCTCCAAGTCCAGCCACACGGCCATCTTCGCCCAGAGCATGGGCATCCCGGCCGTGGTGGGCCTGTCCGACATCAGCCGCCAGATCCAGAGCGGCGATACGCTGGTGGTGGACGGCGAGCAGGGCATGGTCATCATCTCGCCCTCGCCCGAGATCATAGAGAAATACAAGGCCCGCAAGGAAGAGCTGCAGAAGCAGGAGCACTTCTTCCACCGCCTGAAGGGGCTGCCGGCCACCACGCGCGACGGCCACAAGATCAGCCTGATGTGCAACCTGGATTCCGCCGAGGACGCGCCGGAGCTGGCCGTGGTGAAGACCGAGGGCGTGGGCCTGTACCGCACGGAATTTTTGTACATGAACCGCGACTCCGTCCCGTCCGAGGAGGAGCAGCTGAAGGCGTACTCCTCCGTGGTCAAGGGCGCCCCGCATATGCCGCTCACCATCCGCACCGCCGACATCGGCGGCGACCGCGCCACCGAGCTCGGCATCAAGGGCCTCAAGGACGAGCGCAACCCGTTCATGGGCTTCCGCGGCATCCGCCTGTTCATCAAATACCCGGAGCTGCTCAAGACGCAGCTGCGCGCCATCTACAAGGCCAACACCGAGGGCAACATCAAGATCATGATCCCCATGCTCTCCTCGGTAGACGAGCTGCTGACGGTCAAAAAGATCGCCTCCGACGTCAAGACCGAGCTGGCCGAGGAGGGCTTCCCGGTCAAGAAGGACCCCGAGTTCGGCGTGATGATAGAGATCCCCGCGGCCGCCATCATCCTGGACTCCCTGCTGGGCGAGATAGATTTCGTCTCCATCGGCACCAACGACCTGGTGCAGTACACCCTGGCGGTGGACCGCATTAACCAGTACGTCTCCGAGCTCTACGAGCCGTTCCACCCCGCGGTGCTGCGCCTCATCAACCTGGTGGTGCAGACCGCCCACAAGAAGGGCAAGCCCGTCTCGGTCTGCGGCGAAATGGCCTCCGACCCGTACGCCATCCCGCTGCTGGTCGGGCTGGGCGTGGACATCCTGTCCGTGCCGGCCAAGATGTACCTGCGCTCCAAGCATTCGGTCCGGACCATGAACTTCGAGAAGTTCACCGGCATCGCCCAGCGGGCGCTCAGCATGCCCACCGCCGACGAGATCCGCCGCCTGGTGGAGGAAGAAGTAAAGTGAAAAAGCACTAACAACAATGAACATACGCAACTTTTCCATCATCGCGCATATCGACCACGGCAAATCCACGCTGGCGGACCGGTTTATCAACATCACCAACACGGTCCCCGACCGGCAGATGCACGAGCAGTTCCTCGACGGCATGGAGCTGGAGCGCGAGCGCGGCATCACCATCAAGGCCAAGGCCGTGCGCATGCTCTATAAATCCGAGGACGGCCAGGATTACATCCTCAACCTCATCGACACGCCCGGCCACGTGGACTTCTCCTACGAGGTGTCCCGCGCCATGGCCGCCTGCGAGGGCGCCATCCTGCTGGTGGACGCGTCGCAGGGCGTGGAGGCGCAGACGCTGGCGCACGCCCACCTGGCGCAGTCGCTCGGCCTCACCATCATCCCCGTCATCAACAAGATAGACCTCGAGCACGCCAACCCCGACGCCACCGAGGAGCAGATCTGGGAGGTGCTCAAGAACCCGGTGGACTCCTCGCGCATCAGCGCCAAGGACGGCCGCGGCGCCCGCGAGGTGCTCGAGCGCGTCATCAAGGAGATCCCGCCCCCGGCAGGATCCCCCGACAAGCCGCTCAAGGCGCTGGTCTTCGACTCTTTCTACGACATCTACAAGGGCGTCATCATCTACACCCGCATCGTGGACGGCGAGCTGAAACCCGGCAAGTACATCACCTTCAATTCCAGCGGCGCCAGTTATAAAGTGGAAGAGGTGGGCTACCTCAACCCCAAGCTGCTCAAATCCGGCTCCATCAAGACCGGCGAGGTGGGCTACCTGGTGGCCGGCATCAGGGACATCCACGAGATCAGGATGGGCGACACCATCTTCGAAAAGGGCGTGCCGATAGACGCCCCGCTGCCGGGCTACAAGGACGTCAACCCGGTGGTGTTCGCGGGTTTCTACCCGGTCAACACCACGGATTACACCGCCCTCAAGACCGCCATCGAGAAGCTCAACCTCTCCGACTCCTCGTTCAACTTCCAGGGCGAGACCTCCAAGGCCCTGGGCTTCGGCTTCCGCCTGGGCTTCATGGGCCTGCTGCACCTCGACATCATCCGCGAGCGCATCGAGCGCGAGTTCGACATCCCGCTCATCGCCACCAACCCCAACGTCATCTACAAGGTGCAGGCCAAGGACAAGCAGGGCCTGAAGGGGAAATACGTGGAGGTTACCAACCCGGCCGACTTCCCGCATTACGGCGACGTGATAGACATCATGGAGCCGTACGTGCACGCAACCATTATCGCCCCCCTGCCGTATATGGAGGGGATCATGAACCTGCTCAAGGAGAAGCGCGGCGAGCATATAAAGATAGAGTACATCTCGACGACCCGCGTCATCGTGGAGTACTACCTGCCGCTCTCCGAGATCATCATCGACTTCTACGACAAGCTCAAGTCGGTGTCCCGCGGGTACGCCTCTTTCGACTACGAGCCGTACCAGTACAAGTCCTCGGACATGGTGAAGATAGAGATCCTGCTGCACGCGGAATCGGTGGACGCGCTGTCGTTTATCACGCACCGCTCCCGGTCGCTGGCCAACTCGCGCAACATCTGCGAGAAGCTCAAGGACCTGATCCCGAAGCACATGTTCGAGATCGCCGTGCAGGCGCAGGTGAACGGCAAGATCATCGCGCGCGAGACCATAGGCGCGCAGCGCAAGGACGTGCTGGCCAAGTGCTACGGCGGCGACATCACCCGCAAGCGCAAGCTCCTGGAAGCGCAGAAGGAAGGCAAGCGCAAGATGAAGCTGATGGGCTCCGTGGAGATCCCGCAGGAAGCCTTCATGTCGCTCTTGAAGATCAGCCAGGATAAATAAGGAACCTTGAACAATGGAAGAGAAACTTTTCTGGATCGGCATCTTGATGGGCGTGCACCTGTTCCTGTCCCATCATTTCAAGGAGAAGGGCAGGTTCAAGACCGACACCGCCTTCACCCGGGCCTGGCACGCCGTCTTCGCGGCGCTCATAGCCTTCGTGCTGGCCGTGCTGGCCTCCGTCAGCCTGGACAACAGCCGCGGCGACGTGGTGACCTCCATGCTCTTCAGCTGGCGCCAGCTGGGCTACGGCGTGCTGGCGGCCTTCGCCGGCGCGGGCTACGCCCTCTGGAAGAACAAGCCCGGCAAAACCCCCGTCAAGGACGGCCTGAACCAGGCCATGAAGGGCGACATGGAGTGGTCCGAGACCGTCTTCTCCGCCGTGCTGCTGGCCAGCGTGGTGATGTACCTGTTCATCCAGGCCTTCAAGATCCCGTCCGGCTCCATGGAGCGCACTTTCCTGATCGGCGACCACCTGTTCGTCAATAAGTTCATCTACGGCTTCCGCGTGCCCTATACCAGCAAGAAGTTTCTGCGGTTCCGCAAGGTGCAGCGCGGCGACATCATAGTGTTCCAGTTCCCGTCCACCGACCCCCGCGAGTTCCAGTGCGGCGGCAGCCAGTACGGCAAGGATTTCATCAAGCGCGTGGTCGGCATGCCCGGCGACACGGTGGAGGTGCGCAACGGCGACCTGCTGGTCAACGGCCGCAGGCCGGAGAACGAGGCCTACGCGCAGCACCTGGACCCGAGCCGCTACCCGCCGGCCGCCGAGAAGGTGGCCCCGGCCGACTACCAGATCTTCTGGGAGAACCGCCTGCTGGCCAAGATGTTCTCGGAATACATCCGGGATAATTTCGGGCCCGTGGTCGTGCCGCCCGGGCAGTACCTGGTGATGGGCGACAACCGCGACCGCTCCTGCGACTCGCGCTACTGGGGCGCCGTGCCGGAAAGCAATATCAAGGGCAAGGCCTGGTTCACCTACTGGCCCGTCAGCCGCGCGGGGTTCCCCAGATAATGAAGCTTTCAGACCGCCTCAAGTCCGGGACCAAGGTCTACTCCTTCGAGTTCTATCCGCCCAAGACGGCGGAGGATACGGCCAAGTTGTTCAACACGGCCCTCGAGCTGAAGGCCCTGTCGCCGGACTTCGTGTCGGTCACTAATTCCTCCAGCGGCGTCACGCCCTACCGCACCGTGGCGCTGTGCGGCGTGCTTAAGGCCCAGTTCGGCCTGGAGATAGTGGCGCACCTCACCTGCCTGGCGCATACCAGGACGGAAATAGCCGAGATCTGCTCGGGCCTCAAGAAGATGGACATCAACAACGTGCTGGCCCTGCGCGGGGACCCGCACAACGTGGAAGCCGGCGCGCGCCGCAGCGAGTACAGCTACGCCGCCCAGCTGGTAGCCGACCTGAAGCGGGACGGCGGCTTCTCCATAGGCGGCGCCTGCTACCCGGAAAAACACCCGGAGGCGCCCAGCCTGGAGGCCGACATCGTCCGCCTGAAGGAAAAAGTGGACGCGGGGGCGGAGTACCTGATCACCCAGCTTTTCTTCGACAACGCCTGCTACTTTAAATTCCTGGACAAGGCCGCCGCCGCCGGCGTGCGGGTGCCGGTGCTGCCCGGGCTGATGCCCATCACCGGCTACAAGCAGATGCAGAATTTCACCAAGATGATGCAGGTGGGCGTCCCCGACGAGCTGCGCCGCGGGATAGAGCGCTGGGACGGGGACAAGGACGGCATGTTCAAGTTCAGCGTGGAGTACGCGTCGCGCCAGGCGCGGGCGCTGCTGGCCGGAGGCGCGCCGGGGCTGCACCTCTACACGCTCAACCGCAGCAAGGCCGCCATGGCGATACTGAAGAACGTCAAGACAGCTATATAACGGGGCCGGGGTAAAAGATGGAAACAATTCACACGTCGGACGCCAGGGCGCTGGCCCTGCTGCAGAAGCGGGACACCGCCATAGACGCCATGGCCGCGCGCGCCGCGGCGGTGCCGAAAAAAATAGCCGAGCTGAACGCCGCCTTCGAGGCCAAGAAGGCCTCCATGAGCGCCGCGCGGGAAGCCCTGCTGGCGCTGCAGTCCAAAAAGAAAGACTCCGAGCTGCGCATAGCCGAGGCCGAGGAAGGCATCCGCAAGCACCAGCGGGAGCTGAACCTGGTGAAGGACAATAACGCCTTCAAGGCCCTGCTCGCCGAGATAGAGCACGACAAGGCCGCCAAGGACGAGCTGGAGACCGGCGTGCTGGAACTGCTGGAAATGATAGACAAGGCCTCCGTGGCCGACCGGACCGTGCAGGCCGAGGTTAAAAGCATAGAGACCATCATGAAGGGGGAGACCGCCTCGCTGGAGGCTTCGGCCGCGGCGCTGGCCGCCGAGCTGGCCGAGGCCCGCGCCAACAGGGCGACGGCCGCCGCCGCCATCGCCCCGGACCTGCTGGAGCGCTACGAAGCCATCCGCTCCAGCCGCTCCGGCCTGGCCCTGGCCGCCGTGCACGAGGAGCCGGTTTCCGGCAAGTTCTCCTGCGGCGGCTGCCATATGGGCCTGCCCCCGCAGAAGATGGTGGACGTCAAGAAGGCCGACACCCTGACCTTCTGCCCCGACTGCCGCCGGCTGATCTACCTGGAGAAAACCCTTTTCGGCGCATGAAAAAGGAAAAGCGGCTGAAGATCTTCATAGACGGCGGCTCGCGCGGCAACCCGGGCCACGGCGCCTGCGCGGCCGTTTTTCTGGGCGCCGACGGGGCCGTGCTGCGCGAGGAAGGGCGCTACCTGGGGCGCTGCACCAATAATTTCGCGGAATACAACGGCCTGCGCCTGGCGCTGGCCGCGGCCGGCCGGCTGGGCGCGGAGGAGCTGGAGATCTTTTCCGACTCCGAACTGCTGGTCAAGCAGTACGCCGGGGAGTACCGGGTAAAGGACGCCGCGCTGGCAAGCCTGATGGCCGGCATAAAGCGGGCCGCCGCCGGGTTTAAAAAGGTAACGCTGGCGCATGTGCGCCGGGAAAAGAATAAAGAGGCGGACCGGCTGGTCAACCGGATCCTGGACGACGCGCGCAACGCGCCGCCGGCGCTGGACAAGGCGCTGGCAAAAGAGAACGGGCTGGGGTCAGGTCTTGAATCTTGACAAAAAATGTCAAGATTCAAGACCTGACCCCTTGATAAATTTCAGACCGCGGATGGAGGGCCGCTCTTCCCGCAAGGGAGGGGAGGAACTTCCGAACTTCACAGGGCAGGGTGCCGGTTCAAACTTCGCAGCATTATATGAGCGGAGCATAGGCCGGGAGGCGGGGGCAACATCCCCCGTCGACGGACAGCGCCACAGAGAACATACCGCCCGCAAGGGTAAGGGTGAAAAGGTGCGGTAAGAGCGCACCGCGCGCCGGGCGACCGGCGCGGCAGGGCAAGCCCCCGCCTGGAGCAAGGCCAAAGTTGCGCGATGGATAGCCCGTCCGCCCCCTCCGGGGGGCAGCGCAGAGTGGGCCGCAATAGATAAATGGTCCTCCAAGCCCCGCAAGGGGCCGGACAGAATTCGGGGTACAGTCCGCGGTCTGAATAGTTTTAACAAGGAGCTACTTATGGATTCATTGGCTGCTAAGATACCGGAGCTGAAGTTTTCTTCGGACGCTAACGAGATCCCCTGGGACAAGGCGGTGGTGTGGACCATCATGCCGCGGGTGGGGCCGCGGGTGTACGAGTGGATAGACGCGGAGCATATCCGCTACGTGTCCTGGAGCAACGGCATCGTGAGCATCATGCCGGAGAACAGCTCTATCCTGAGCTCCCACTGCCAGTGCATCGTGCTGCCCTCGGGCTTCGTCTGGGTGGGCAGCGAAGTGAAGGTCGGCTAGGCCCGGAACAAATATCTTACCGGGCGGTATAATTTGGTAAAATAAAGGTATATCCCTTTAAGTAACTCATGGGGGGGAATATACGGAGGAATAGTCAATGAAGAAAGCAATATTCGCGGCGCTCGTTTTTACGGGCTTCATAGCCGCGGCCAACGCCCAGGTGGACTTTAACCGGGGCTTCGAAGTAAAAGACGTTATTTCCCAGGCCGTCAGCGCGGACCTGGCCATCCCGGCGGCTCCCGCCGCCAAGATAGGCCACTACTCCCGCGACTGCGCCCGCTTCTCGTTCGGCCCCAGCGGCGAGGCCATCACCAGCGAGAAGGTGTATCTGCGCAGCACCGAGTACGAGACCGTCTGCCACACTCAGTACGTGCAGCAGTGCCACACCGTCATGGTGCCCGGCCCTAACGGCACGCAGGTGCCCAGCCAGAGCTGCCACATGGTGCCCGTGCAGAACTGCTACGAGCGCCCCGGCATGACCTGGAGCCAGTACGGCCAGATCAAGGTTGAGGTCCGCAAGCTGCTCCCCTGGGAGCGCGAGAACTTCGAAGTCTGCCTGCAGGGTCCCTGGATGGACCTGTACGTCAACGCCGCGGCCTACAAGTACTCCGCCAAGCGCGAAGGCAACTACGACACGCTCTTCGTCCTGACCCCCCAGTACAAGGTCGCGATGAAGGCCGACGAGAACGGCATCAACTACGGCAATTTCGCCTACGCCGACGGCAAGTTCGTGTTCCAGGTCAACGACAAGTGGGCCAAGGAATACGCCGGAGAGAAGGTAGCGATAAAGGTGGACCTTTATAGCGAGGGCTGGTGGGTTTTCGACGGCTACAAGGGCTCCAAGGAATTCACGTTCGACGTGGCCGAGGGCTACACGATGACCTTCAACGAGAAGGACCTCGAGAAGCCGGCCGCCGAGGACAACACCTACCGCGACGGCGACGACGACCGCGCCGCCAAGAAGTACTTCCTTAAATGGGGCTTCAAGCGCGTGGGCGCCATCTCCAAGGACAACTTCGTAAAGAAGGACAAGACCCCCGTTATCACCAAATAACAGGCCTTCTCCCGACAAAAATACCCGCCCCTCAAAAGGCGGGTATTTTTTTGTGTCGCGCGTGGGGGGGCGGCGGGGGCTTGCTCCCGCCGCCCCCCGGGCAACCCTAATCTATACCCCTTGTTAGGATATTTGTATAATTAAAATAAGATTTTCGCGAAGATTCTATTGGAGGAACTACTAATGGCCAAGCTTAAGGTTAATTCCGCTATCGTCAAGAAGAACGCCGCCCTGTGCAAGAAGCGCGGGATCGTGATGCCCACCTTCAAGCAGATGAAGGACCCCAACCTTATTCCCGAGAAGATCAAGAAGGCCCTCAAGCCCGTCGGGCTCTGGGACGTCAACCCCATCAACCTTTTCCGCATCACCTGGAAGAACGACCATAAGACCGGCGGCTTCGGCCCCGTCAACATGCTCGAGATTCCCAAAGAGATCACCGGCATAGACGCCCGCGTTATCGGCATCGTCGGCAAGTACTTCCCCACCGGCGCGCATAAAGTGGGCGCGGCCTACGGCTGCCTGGCCCCCCGCATGGTCACCGGCGAGTTCGACGCCCAGAGCCAGAAAGCCGTGTGGCCCTCCACCGGCAACTACTGCCGCGGCGGCGCCTTCGACAGCAAGCTGCTCGGCACCACCCCCGTGGCCATCCTGCCCGAGGGCATGAGCAAAGAGCGCTTCGACTGGCTCAAGGAGATCGGCTCCGAGGTCATCGCCACCCCCGGTACCGAGAGCAACGTTAAAGAAATTTACGACAAGTGCTGGGAGATCAAGAAGACCCGCAAAGACTGCGTCATCTTCAACCAGTTCGAAGAGATGGGCAACCCCACCTGGCATTACCACGTCACCGGCAGCGCGCTGGAAGAGGCCTTCAACGCCATAAAAGGCCCCAAGAGCCGCCTCGCGGCCTTCACCTCCGCCACCGGCTCGGCCGGCACCATCGGCGCGGGCGACTACCTAAAGAAGAAGTTCCCCGGCATGAAGATCACCGCCTCCGAGGCGCTGCAGTGCCCCACCATCCTCAACAACGGTTTCGGCGAGCACCGCATAGAGGGCATCGGCGACAAGCACATCCCGTGGGTGCACAACGTCCGCAATACCGACGTGGTCACTGCCATCGACGACGAGGCCTGCGTGCGCATCGCCCGCCTGTTCAACGAGCCCGAGGGCAAGAAGGTCCTGGCCCAGTACGGCGTGAAGAAAGAGGTCATCGAGAAACTGAGCCTGCTCGGCTTCTCAGGCATCTCCAACCTGCTTTCCGCCATCAAGACCGCCAAGTATTACGAGATGGGCAAGGACGACGTCATCGTCACCGTGTTCACCGACTCCATGGACCTCTACGGCTCCCGCCTCAAGGAGATGGAGAAGGAAATGGGCAAGTACACCCGCGAGAACGCGCTGGTGGACTTCGAGCGCCGCCTGCTTGGCGAAAATACCTCCAGCATGAAAGAGCTCACCTACGCCGACCGCAAGGCCGTGCACAACCTCAAGTACTTCACCTGGATAGAGCAGCAGGGCCGCACTTCCGACGAGCTGCGCCAGCTGTGGGACCCGGCTTTCTGGGACGAGACCTTCGGCATGGTGGAGGAGTACGACCGCCTGATAGAAGCTTTCAACCGGGAAGTCGGGCTGTAAAATGGCTACAAAAGGCGTATTCCGGATCGAGTGTCCCCACTGCGGCGAGAGCTTCGACGCCGACTTCTGGACCGTGGTCCGCGGGGACCGCGACCACGACGTAAAAGAGCTTATCCTCAGCGGCGAGTTCGACCTGCTGGTCTGCCCCAAGTGCGAGGAGATGGTGCAGCACGAGGAGCCTTTCCTCTACATCGACCCGCACCGGGACCTGCTGGCTTTCGTGATGCCCGAGGGCTACGAGGCCGAGAAAGAGAAATGGATCACGCGCATGAACGCGGACTATGAGCCGGTGAAAGCTTCCCTTTTCGCCGGCCAGGGGCTCACCTCGGACCCGCTCTACCTGTTCGGCCTGGGCCAGCTGACCGCCAGGCTGACCGAAGACAGGGACCGCGAGGAAGAGACCGACGTGATGGAGTTCATGGCCCGCGAAGAGGGCCTGAAGCTGGTCCCCGTGAACCCGGTGGCCGCCCGCGAACTGGACCTCCCTTTTACGCTCCCTATCCCGACCGGCCTCTTCGGCCGCGCCGCGGCCCTGAAGGCCGCCGAGGGCCTGTACGCCAAGAACGACGCGCTGCCCCGGCTGAAGAAGCTGGTGGAAGTGCTGAAAGCCGGTAAAGACGACACCATCCCCTTCGTAAAGATCTGATGCTCCTGCGCCCGCTCAACGACCTGCCGCTCCTGCAGAAGGCCGCGTCCCTGGCGGACGCCGCCGGGCTGGAGCTGTACGCCGTGGGCGGCTGCGCGCGCGACTGGGCGCTGGGCCGCCCCAGCGCCGACATAGACTTCCTCGTCGGCGGCGACGCCGACCCGCTGGTGGCAGGCCTGGAGCAGGCCTACGGCGGCAGCCACAAAAAATTCAAGCCCTTCCTTACCGTGCGTTTTTTCGACAGCGCCGGCCGCCGGCTGGATTTCGCCCGCTTCCGCAAAGAAACTTACGCCGCGCCGGCCGCCCTGCCCACTGTGGCCGAGGCGGACTCCGCCGCCGAGGACCTTAAGCGCCGCGACTTCGCCGCCAACGCCATGGCCGTGCGCCTTAACGGCGCGGAGCCGTACGCGCTGCTGGACCCGCATAAGGGAATGGAGGACGTGAAGGCCGGCCTGGTGCGCGTGCTGCATGAGAAAAGTTTTCAGGACGATCCCACCCGCCTCTACCGCGCGGCGCGCTTTGCCGGCCGCTTCGGCTGGCGGCTGGAGGCGGGCACGCTGGAACTGGCGCTGGCCGCCGTAAAGGCCGGCCTGCCCGGCCTGCTCAGCCGGGAACGCCTGCGCAACGAACTGGTGAAGATATTGTCGGAGGAAAACCCGCTGCCCGCGCTGGCACTGCTCGGGGAGCTCGGGGCGCTGGCCGTCATCCACCCCGCTTTCGCTTACGGCCCGTCCCTGCTGGCCCTGCCGCCCGGCCGCGGGCGCCTGGCCGCCGCCGCCGCCCTTATGGGCCCCGCCGGGGGGGAGTTCCTGGCCGGCCTGCGGCTCTCCAATAAAGAAACAGCCGACCTGAACGCTCAGGCCGGCTCTCTCCGGAAATAAAAAATATTATTTGTAGCGCGCCTTCTGCTGCACCAGGCGTGCCTTTATGGCCTCTTCCAGGGTCGCCAGGTTAAGCGGCTTCTGCGCGTAGTCGAAAGCCCCCAGCTTCAGGCAGGCCCTCGCCATCTCTTCGTCTTCGTTGCCGGTGATCATCAGTATCCCGATCTCCGGCATCGTTTCCGTCAGATTTTTCAGCACCGTCAGGCCGTCCCTCTCGGGCATGGCGATGTCGAGCAGTATGATGTCGGGCCTGGCCTCGCGGGCCAGCCGCTCCGTCTCCACCCCGTCCGCGGCGCTGATAACGCCGTAGCCGGCTTCGGCCAGCCAGCGGCTCAGCACGTAAATTATCGAGCTGTCGTCGTCCGCCACCATGATCAGGCCTTTGCCGCGCCGGGCGGCCGGCGGCTTGGGGGCGCCCGCCAGGCGGTCCACTTCGGCCAGCACCGCCGCCAGGCCTTCCGTTTCCGGGAAGACGCAGGAGGCGCCGGCGGCCAGGCAGGCCTCGGCGTCCGCCGGGTCCTCGCGGCGGGCCAGCATGATGACCGGCACCGTTTTGGAGAGCACCCGGATCTTGGCCAGCACCAGCGGCCCCGGCGCCGACGGCAGCTCGCGGGCCAGGACCACCAGGTCCGGCTGGAAATCTTTGAAGGCCTGCACGCCGCCGTCGCCGTCCGCGGCGGCTCTCACCTCGTGCCCCTCTTTGACGAGGAAAACGCTCAGCGAGTCGCGCACCAGGGCTTCTTCGTTTATTATCAGGATCTTGGCCACGATATTATTTTTTATCCTTTTCTTCCTGCCGCTTTATGTCCGGGTTGCGCGCGAAGGCCTGGAACTTGCTCATCAGCTCCGCCGCGCGCTCCACCGCCTTTATGATCTGCGAGATCTCGCCTTTTATGGGATTGTCCCCGGCCAGGCCGTCGTCTATCAGCGTGGCGTAGCCGTTTATGGCGGCCAGCGCGTTGTTAAAGTCGTGCGCCATGGGGCGGGCCACCTTGCTCACCTCTTCGGCCGCCTTGGCCAGGGCCAGCTCGGCCTCCATCCGCTTGAGGTCCGTTATGTCGCGGGCTATGCCCAGCAGGCCTATGGTCTGCCCGTTCACGTTCTTCAGCGGGGTCTTTATGATGTTGACGTGCCGGCTGCCGCCCGGGAAAGGGTGGTGGTTGTTCAGGGAGACTGTTTTGCCGCTGCGCACCACGTCGCTGTCGGTGCGGAACACCTCGGCGGCGGTCTGCGGGGGGAAATAGTCGGAATCGGTGCGCCCTATCATCTCTTCCGTCGTGGTGCCCATCAGGGCGGCGCAGGCCTTGTTGGCCTTCACGTACATGCCGTTCATGTCCTTGATAAAGATGGCGTCCGCGGCCGTGTCGAACATCATGCGCAGGGTGGTCTCGCTTTCTCTGAGCAGCAGCTCGGTCTTCTTCTGCTCTGTCACGTCGCGGATGACGCCGGTGATGTAGACCGGCTGGCCGTTGCGGAAGACCACGCCGCTTTTCTGTTCCACGTAGGCGTAGGTGCCGTCCTTCTTCTTGAGCCGGTACGGCAGGATGGGCAGCGTGCGGCCGGTCTTTACGGCGTTGGCCCAGGCCTTGGCGATGAAATCCCTGTCTTCGGGGTGCGAGAACTCTCCCACGCTGCGGCCCGTCAGCTCTTCCGCGGTATAGCCGTAGTCGTCCACCCGCGGGCTCACGTAGGTGAGGCGGCCCTGCAGGTCCGCCGTGTAGATGGTGTCCTTGGTCGCCGACACGATGGTCTTGAACCGGCTGTCCTCCTCGCGCTGCCGGTCCTCGGCGGCCTTGCGCTGGAGGATCATGGCGTAGACGCGGGCCAGCTTCTGGGCCGTTTCCAGCGATTCGGCGCCGTACTCCCCGGCCGGGTTGGCCAGGGACAGCATGCCTAGCAGCTTCCGGCCCGACAGGGCCGGCACGCCCAAAAATTTTTCTATCCGGATATGGCCGTGCGGCAGCCCGGACGAGCGGCGGTCGGAGGGGGCCTTGTTGGTGAGCAGCGGCTTCTTGCGCTTGAGCACCCAGCCCCAGAGGCCTTTGAAGTCCTTGAACACTACCGGCCGCTCCGCCATGCGGCAGCTGTCCCAGGTCTCGCTGGTGAGCGAGGGGACCAGCATATAGCCGGTGAGCGGGTCTATATAGCCGGCGAAGCCGAAGGCGCTGCCGGTCATGCGCCGCGCCTCGTCCAGCACGGCGCGGGAGATCTCTTCGATGGAGATGCCGGGGTAGGAAAGGTAGAGCTCCTCTATGTGCTTGACCGAGGAGGACAGGTCGCGCTCGAAGGCCAGCTCCGCGTCGCGCTTCTCGTTGGCGGCGCGGGCGGCAATGATCTTGGCGGCCGTCTCTATCAGGCCGGCGGCCGCGTGGGGGTTCTTGGGGCGCTCCTGCAGGTGCGCCAGCAGCCTCCCGGCTCCGGCGCCGGCCGGCCGGATCTCCCCGCGCAGGGTAAGCCCGCGCGGGCCCGGGAAGGATTTTTTATGTCCGGCCAGCAACCCGCGGCGCTGCTCCGCCGGGGTGTTCCTGAAGGCGGCTATGGTCTTGCCCTGCCGGTCTTCCAGGATGATGGCCAGGGAACTTTTGCGCCCCAGGCCGCCGGGCCTGGAGAGGATCTCGAGTATTTTTTTAAGGAAGGGGGCCAGGTTGGCCTGCGTGAAAGCCGCCAGCAGCAGCGCCTGCATGGTCTTGCCGAGTACGGCGGTGTCCTGGTGTGTAACGCCGGAATTGTTCATTCGAATTTATAGCCGTGGCCGGGCACGGCCTTGATGCGCTTGCCGAAAGAGCCTATCTTGCGGCGCAGGTTGGAGACGTGCACCTCCACGGTATGCGGGTCGTTATAGTCGGCGGTGTTGTAGCCCCACACGGCCTCCAGCAGGCTGTTGAGGCTGAGTACCTTGCCGGGCTTGGAGGTGAGGGTGTGCAGCAGGTCGAATTCTTTGGAGGTCAGCTTTACCGGCTTGTTCTTTATCTTTATGGTGCGGCCTTCCAGGTTGAGCTGCAGGTCGCCGGATTTCAGCACGGCTTCCTTCTTTTTGCCGCGGGCGGCGCGCTTGATCATGGCCTTGGCCTTGGCCAGCAGCACCGGGTAGGAGAAGGGCTTTACCACGTAATCGTCGGCGCCGTAGCCGTAGCCGGCCACGTGGTCGGCCTCGGAGATCTTCTTGCCGGTCATGATGATGACGGGGATATCGGCGAGCACCTTGTTCTCTTTGATGCGGCGGCAGAGGGTGAAGCCGTCCATGCGGGGCATCTCTATGTCCGTTATTATAAGGTCGGGTTTGCCGGAGGCGGCGGCCAGGGCTTCGGCGCCGTTGGCGGCGGTGATGGTTTCCAGGCCGTGGTTCTCGAGATACCGCTTGAGGATGCCCAGCAGCTCCGGGTCGTCATCCACAATAAGTACGCGCTCTTTCATAAGTTGATTATAATAAAAGGGGACGCTGATTCCTATAAGAGACGCTAGTTCTTGGGCGACGGCTTGCCGCCGGCCAGGGGAACAAAACTTGCGCGGCCGTTCAGGAAAAGCACCCCCAGCTCTTTCCCGTTGGCGGTAAAATTTATCGCGTGAGGGATCTTCTCGTAGTCCTTGGCGTAAACTGTTTCAAAGCCGGGCAGGCGGTAGACCTTCACCGTGCCGCTCCCGTAAAGCACGGCCATGTGGGCCGTGGAGAAATAGATGGAACGGACCGTGTGGCCGCGGTCCCGCAGCGTCTTTACCGGGGCCCAGCCTGGGACCGCCACCACCCGGGTTTCACCGCTGACGGACCCATACGCGAACAGTTTGCCGTCGGGAGAGAAAGCCAGGGCGGAGATTGGGGAGAGGGGGTCTTTCTTGAACTGGAACGAAACGGCGGACTTGCCGGTCTTCAGCTCCAGCATGTTGACAAAGCTGCCCGCCACCCTCCCCTCCTTGTTCAGCCTGCCGAAATAATAGGCGAGATACTTGTCGCCGGGAGAGAAGATCGCCCAGCCTTTTTCCGACTGGTCGGCCAAAACGTAGAGCGGGGAGAACTGCCCTCCGGAGAGGCGGTAGATCCTGTAAACATCCGAGCCGTTGGCGAGCAGTTCCGTGGTTGCGGCGTATCTGAAGCCTGGCGAAACGCTGGTAAGACCGCCCTGCGGCACAGCGGTGTTGCTTAGTATCTCCCCGCGCATTGAGAGCTTCAGCAGCTCCTGCCCGGTGCCATACGAGGCGGCCAGCGTTTTGCCGTCCGGGCTTAGGCCGAACAGGCACTGGCCCCGGGGCAGCGAGATGGATTTGTGGAATTTTTTGTCTTTGACCGTGCCGAAACTTATGGTCTGGGGGGTTTCGCCCCAGCCGGACACAAAATAGCCGCCGTCGGGAGAGAAGAACAGCCCGGCTGCGGTGCAGAGGTGGCCGGCGCAGGCCGGCGCGGGCGCTGAAAAAAAAGCGGCGCAGAATAAAGCAAGAACGGCGCGCATCATTAACTCCTTTCCCTTCCGGCCTGGCCGGGTTGCTGGCTACTTCCAATTATAAGTAAAAAAAGCGGCGTTCGGTTGAAAATTTTCAAAGAAACGCGCCAAGGGAGGGGGAAAAGGCCGGGGGGATAAAAAAGCGCCCCGCCGGAACGTTCATGAGGAGGTACAGTTGGACTTACGAAGGAGTCTTACCTGTTGTTGCCCGGCGGGGCTTTTAAAAAGCCAGCGCTGCAGGTGCATAGAGCACGGACCCGAAGGCCCGCGTCTTGGGGGTTTGGGTTAGGGGGGCGCACCGTACAACGCTGGGGATCTGTTTTGTAAAGAGCAGACTGCTATTACGTAAAAAGTATAACAAAGGCCGTTCAAGAATCGTTCAAATCTTACCGCTTCAAAATTGGCCCCGCCGGAGGTTGAGGGAGACTGACAAAAGCCTTAACATGGAGACTTATCTGTTGCCCGGCGGGGTTTAAATTAGACCAGCGCTGCAGGTACTAGAGCATCGGGCCCGAAGGCCCGCGTCTTTGGGGGGTTGGGTTAG
>Ga0209212_1000572_pt1 | contig 70344 bp, 60 predicted proteins | sample RifGroC2_FD_183996 | JGI IMG/M metagenome (GOLD analysis project Ga0209212, IMG submission 183996) | Groundwater microbial communities from Rifle, Colorado, USA - Groundwater C2 (SPAdes) (version 2) | ecosystem: Environmental > Aquatic > Deep subsurface > Groundwater | place: Rifle, Colorado...
GAACTTAACATCCATTTGCACCGTATCGCCGGGAAAGGCCTTCTCATCCCTCTTCATTGAACACATCGCCGGCTTGTTATACCGGGTCATGTAAAGATTGGGCATCTTGTTGCGTTTGAGGATGGCCGTGCGGTGGCCGGGGAAATCCGGACCGATTTTTAGCCTAACTTAAGGTGTATTTTGGGTAAAATACCTTAAGGAGGCAGTATGCGCAAGAAGATAGACCCTGCGATCAAGGCCAAAGCGGCTTTGGACGCCCTGAAAGGCGAGCTGACGATAGCCGAAATCGCGGCGAAATACCAAGTCCATCCGAACATGATAACCGGCTGGAGGCGCGAGCTCTTAGACAACGCGTCCGGCATATTCGACCATGCCAAGGAACGCAGGGCCGCGGTCGACATCCAAGAAAAAATAGATGATCTGCATAAAACCATCGGCGAAATAACGATGGAGAGCGACTGGCTAAAAAAAAGCTCGATCTCTTGAAGTAGAAGCCAGGAAGAAGCTCTTTGACAAAAACGGGCCGTACAGCCAGAACAAGCAGTGCGAACTGCTTGGGGTAAGCAAGTCATCGCTGTACTACGTGCCGGTGCCGGTAAGCCAGCGGGACCTGGATATAATGTCCCTGCTGGACCAGAAGTACACGGACCGGCCGTATTACGGCGTGCGGCGGATGTGGAAGTATCTTCAGATAGACAAGAAGATTGCCGTCGGCCGGGACCATGTCCGCACGCTATTGCGGCGCATGGGAGTTATGGCGCTGTTTCCGACGAGGAACTTATCCAAGCCCAATCCGGCGCACCGGATATACCCTTACCTGCTCAAGGGCCTGGAGATCGTCCGGCCGAACCAGGTCTGGGGCGTGGACATAACATATGTCCGGCTGGCGCAGCGCGGGTTCGCCTACCTGGTGGCGATTATCGATTGGTACAGCCGCCAGGTATTGAGCTGGCGCCTGTCGAACACGCTCGACAGCGGTTTCTGCGTAGAGGTTCTGGACGATGCGCTGCGACGGCACGGCAAGCCGGAGATCTTCAATAGCGACCAGGGCAGTCAGTTTACGAGCGAAGATTTCATAAGCCGGCTGAAGGCCGAGGAAACCGTGAAGATCAGCATGGACGGCCGCGGCAGGGCCTACGACAACATCTTTACGGAGCGGCTGTGGTGGGCGGTGAAGTACGAGGACATCTACCTGCACGAGTACCAGGACATTCCGCAGTGCAGGGCGGGGCTGGAGAGATACTTCAGCTTTTACAACACGGAGCGTCGGCACCAGTCGCTGAAGTACAAGACCCCGTGGGAGACGTACAAGGCAGGAATAGACTGGAGAGTTAACGACGGACAGACAGGGATGATGCAGACCACCTTAGGCAGGGCTTAGAACTGGTCTAGACTCTCCCGACCACCGCACCCAGACCGAAGAAGGCGCAACCTTGATCCCCATATAGCGTCGCAAATATAGGGCTATCCTCTGATGACCGTAGCCAAGTTGTGTTCTAAGTTCAAGGATCTTCTGCTCGACCTCAGGCGTTATTTTTCGCAATCTGCCATTGCGGTTGCCCGGAAGCAGGCCATTGATTCCCTTTGCTTTATAGGCGTGTTGCCAACGCCAGAAAGTCGCTCTGCTTATGCCGAACAGTTCGCAGATATCTGCTATTCGTAGGCCCGGGTCTTCAACCAATTCGAGAGCTTCTTTGCGCAAATAAGCTTTATCTAAATTCTGCAACTCTAGCCCTTTAAGTAATTTTTGTGATGTGCCTGATCGATTCATGTTTCCTCCTGGTATTTACAGGATTCTACAGAAATCAATGTTTCACTTCTAGCCGACTATTACAGCTGGACCCCGCTCTTAAACAGGTCAGCGCCGACCCGTCCCAGATAGAGCAGGTAATAGTGAACCTCATGCTCAACGGCAGGGACTCCATGCCCAACGGCGGGAAACTGACTTTCGAGACGCACAATGTACGGACGGAAACGGAAACAGCCTCCCCCCGGGAAGCCTTACCCCCGGGAGATTACGTGCAGCTGGTGATCACGGACACGGGAATGGGGATGGACGCCGAAACGCAATCACACATTTTTGAACCGTTCTTTACGACCAAGGAACCCGGAAAGGGGACCGGGCTTGGCCTAACGACGGTATTCGGCATTGTCAAAAAATCTAACGGGCATATTTTTGTCTACAGCGAACTCAGCATAGGAACCACGGTAAAGATATATCTTCCCGTTTCCGGTCCGGGGACGGCAGCGGCTCAAGGCACTGAAGCCGGACTTGAAGACCTGAAGGGGTCCGAAACCCTTCTTATCGCTGAAGATGAGAGCATCGTACGGGACATCATCTGCCGTGTCTTAAGGGAGAACGGCTACAAGACGATCGAGGCGCGCGACGGGGAAGAGGCGCTGCGCCTCCTTACGGCGCACAAAGCGGCGATACACGCCGCCGTTATAGACCTGGTGATGCCGAAAATGAACGGGAAAGACCTGGCCGAAGCCCTGAAGCCTCTGCATCCGGAAACCAGGGTTATCTTTACCTCCGGGTATACCGACGACTTCACCAGGGAACGCATGGGGATAAACCCGCTGCTGCCGTTCCTTCAAAAGCCGATACCGGCCGGCGCGCTGCTGAAAAAAGTGCGCCAGGTCTTAGATTCCCGCTGACCTGAGGAGAGAGCTATGAAAATACTGACGGTCCGGAAAAACACCGGGGAAATGGAAATACTACCGGGAGCGGCGCGGGAAAAAGCCAATACGTTCATAGAGGCGGCCGGGCCGGCGGAGGCTTTTGACCTGGCGCTTGTCCACAAACCCGACCTCATAGTCCTGGATGCGCTGCTGCCGGCGGCGGAAGGGTTGCGCCTCATTAAAGCCGTAGAGGCGGAGAACGCGCTGAATGGAGCGCGGTTCATTTTCTATTACGGCGCCGGGGCGCCGGACGCGCAACCGCCCTCGGCGCTTTGGGCGGGTCTGGAGCACGGACCGGCCCTGACGCCGCAGGGACAGAACGCCTCCGCGGCCGCCAGGGAAGGGTCGGGAACGCAGGAAGCGGCGCTGCGCGAAAGCGCGGAGCAGCTTAAAACCCTCATAAACGGCACGCCCGACATCATCTGTTTTAAGGACGGCGAAGGCCGCTGGCTGGAGGCCAATGACGCGGACCTGGAGCTTTTTAATCTAAAGGGCGTCCCCTACAAGGGGAAAAAGGACAGTGAACTGGCTCAGTACAGCCCGCTGCACCGCGAGGCCTTCCTGGCCTGCGAGGCTACCGACGAAATATCCTGGGGGAAGGGCGTAGTTTCCAGGGGAGAAGAGAACATACCGCGTTACGACGGCTCGGTCTCGGTTTATGACGTGATCAAATCCCCGATCTTTTATCCGGACGGCAGGAGGAAGGGCCTGGTGGTCCTGGGCAGGGACATCACCGAGCGCAAAGCCGCGGAAGATAAGGTGCTGGCCTTTAACGCCATACTCGAACAGAAGGTAAAGGCCAGGACGGCCGAATTGCTGGCCTCTAACGAGGAACTGGAGGCTTTTTCATATTCGGTTTCCCACGATCTCAAGGCCCCGCTGCGGCGCATTGAGAGCTTCTCGATGATGCTGGCCGACGAACTCGGGCCGGCGCTGACCGGGAAGGCCGGAGACTACCTGGAACGGATAAAGTTCGCGGCGGCGGGAATGGGCGCGCTGATAGAACGGCTCCTTTTGCTGTCGCGTACCGGCAGGGCGAACATGTCTTTTGCCGCGGTATCGCTGCAGGAACTAACGGCGGAGGTCATAGAAGAACTTTCCGCCGAAACCCCTTCCAGGAAGATCGAATGGATAAAGGACCGGCTTCCGCCGGTTACAGGCGACCGCGCCATGCTTAAGCAGGTCCTCATCAATCTGCTGGGCAACGCGGTCAAATACACCCGGCCGCGCGATACGGCCCGCATAAAGATATCCGCGCGGCATAAGGCGGGCGAGACCGTGATCACCGTAGAGGACAACGGCGTAGGCTTCGATATGGCTCACGCCGGACGCCTCTTCGAGGTTTTCCAGCGTCTTCACACCGGGGAAAAATTTGAAGGCTATGGGATAGGGCTTAACATGGTACGGCGCATAATAACCGGGCATGGCGGCAGGGTCTGGGCCGAGGGGCGGACGGGGAAAGGTTCCTCGTTCAATTTTTCCATCCCGGATAATATCGGCTAGCCGGCTCAGAAAGTCTGCGTCACCTTGTTGAGGCCCCTGGGGTTGTCGGGGTTGAGGCCTTTGGCCAGGGACAGGCGCAGGGCGAGGCGCTTCATGCGGATGTCGGTGGGGATACAGCTGAAAGGGAACTTCAGGGCGCCGGGTTTCACGATGTGGTACGGGGTGCCGCGCTCTACGAGAGCGCGTTTTACCTGGAGGATATCCTCGGGCAGTTTATTGGAAGGCGTGAACAGGAAGACCAGGTCATTACCGGTGTAGGCGCCGACGGGACCGTGCAGGAACTCGGCGGCGGAATAGCCCAGCGCGTGGGCTTTGGCCATCTCCCTGAACTTAAGGGCCGAGTCCTCGGCCACGGCGTTGAGCGGGCCGCGGCCCACAAAACCCAGCATATTGGCGGCCATCACTTTGCGCACCAGCGCTTCCCCCCCGTAATTCTCGGCGGCGGCGCGCGCGGCGGCCGACACCGTGGTCTTGAAATCTTTGGCGTTAAAGCAGCCGCTCCAGGCCTGTGCGGCCCAGAGCACCGCCCAGAGCTGCAGCTCAAAGCTCTTGGTGGCGGCCACCGGCACTTCCTTAGAATCGGAGAGCAGGATATGCCGGCCGGCCAGGCGGGCCAGCGGGTTGTTCTTCAGGTCGGGCTCGTTGGTGACGGCTACGCCTTTGGCCCCCCACTTCATCAGCTTCTCCAGACAGGCCACAATATCCTGGCTGCGGCCGGACTGGGAGAAGGCCCAGACCACCTGGCCCTTAAAGCTCAGCGGCTTCCTGGCCTCGAAGATAGAGTGCGGGTGGATGAAATTGGTGATAGTGCCGGCGTAGGTTTCCCAGATATACTTGGCGAACAGGGTGGCCGTGCCGGAGGAACCGCGCCCGACGAGGTAGACGGTCTTGTCCGGGGACCTGAGGGCCAGGGTCTTCAGGGATTCGGCGCGGGCCGAGAATTTTTCGAGCAGGGAAGGGATCTCCCCTATGTCGCCGCAGGTCAAGGTATCCTGTATCTTCATAGTTTTCTCCGGCGCGGGCCGCGCACTGTCTTAAATTTTACTATCCTCAGCAGCTCCTGGCCGCCTATGCGCCCCGGGGCCGTCTTAAGCGGGACTATCCTGCCGGCGAAAGCCGGGCTCGCAAGCACCAGGGTCTGCAGGTCGCTGCCGTCTATGGTGCGGCCGGCCTTCTTCTCGGCGGTGATGTAGGCGAGGAAAGCCGCGTCCATCTCCCGGCCCAGCCAGCGCCGGTCAACTTTCTTTACCTCTACTCCGGTGATCAGGGCCCGCACGCCGAGCCGCAGGCACAGGCGCACGGCGTAGACCAGGTCGAAACCTATAACAGGCGCCAGCAGGCCGAAGCCGGCTTTTGCTGCGGCGGCGCGCCAGGCGTCTATCTTCCCCCCGCAGCGGCAGCGGGCCACGCCGGAAACAAGCGTGTCGGCGCCGCAGGCCTTCCCCGCCGCCCCGGCCAGCAGGGCTACGTTGCGGCCCAGCGCCTTAACTTTGAAACCCGCTCCTGTCTTTACGGTAACGGCGGGCACGCCGAGAAGTTTCGCGTGCGCCGCCACTATGTCCGGCTTGCGGGAATCGTTAAAATACTCTTCGTGACGCCGGCCGCCGTCGAAACCTACCAGGCAGAGCACCCGGTGACCGGCTTCGGCAGTTTCCAGCAGGGCCAGGTGGCTGTCCTTGCCGCCGCTGTAGATAACGGCACAGTTCTTCATTTCTTATCCGAAACCGCCCGTTTGGCCGCGCGCAGTTTCTTTATGCCCAGCTCAATGTCGCGCAGGTCCATGCCTGTGCGGCCGTAATGGGCATGCTCAATGGGTGAATCCGGGCAGATATACGTGCCGCGCCGCACGCCGCGCGGGTCTTTCTGCAGCCCGAGCCAGATCAGCCAGGGCTTCATGTTGGAGAAATCTTTGGCCATCAACTCGGGGTTGGAGCGCATGAGCAGCTCCGGGTCGCCGAAGCCGTCCTGCACCACGCCGCTGTGGTAGCCTGCCTCCTTGGCCGCCTCCACGTCGCGGTGGGTGTCGCCTATCACATAGACGTCCCCGTCTTTTATGGCGGTCTTCGCCAGTTTGGCCGCGCGGGCCACGGCCTTCTGCAGCACGACGCTCCGGTGATGGGAGTCGCAGCCGTAGCCGCCGAAGGCGAAATGCTTAAGAAGGCCGGACGGCTCCAGCTTTATGAAAGCCCCGTCCTTGAGGTTGCCGGTGCCGAGCCCCAGCAGGAGGTCCTTGCGCCCCGACAGTTTAGCGAGGAATTTCTCCACGCCTTTGACCTTGAAATACTTTTTGGCCTTCACCGAGGCCAGCACTTCCGACGGCAGGCGGTCCACATAGCGCTGTGTCAGGACGGCGAGGTCCCTTTTAGTCGGCTTGCGGCCCGCGCCCACCTTGAAGGCGTTCTCGAAGTTGGCCTTGTCGGTGGCGCCCTGCAGTTGCACCTTGTCGCAGGCGTTCTTATGGCCGGTCAGGGACTCCACGGCGTGGTTAAGCGCCCTGGCGCCCGCGCCGCCGGCCTTAACCAGCGTTCCATCAATGTCGAAAAGTATTATTTTCATTTTATTTTTTTCCGGGGACACAATACTTAATTATCCGGGATAATTAAGTATTGTGTCCCCGGAATTAAAACCTGGGGTGAACCACGCGGCCCTTTTTTACCGTCAGCAGGGTCTGGCTGGCGCCGAAATAGTAGCAGAGCTCCCGGTAATCTTCAGCGTCGTAGAAAGCGAGGTCGGCCTGCATGCCGGGGACTACGCTGCCTACCCGGTCGCCTATACCCAGCGCCCAGGCGCCGTTTACGGTGGCGGCGCAGAGGGCCTCCTCCGGCGTCATGCCGCAGTGGGTGCAGGCCGCCGACAGGACGAACTGCATGTTCCAGCAGGGGCAGGTGCCGGGGTTGAAATCGGTAGCCAGCGCCACCGGCACGCCCTCGGAGATGATCTCCCTGGCCGGCGGATATTTGGAGAGGCCGAGGTAATAGTTGGAGGCGGGCAGGAGCGTCGCTATGGTACCGGCGTCGCGCATGGCGGCGATGTCCTCGGCGAAGACATGGTCCGCGTGGTCGGCGCTGACGGCGCCGGCGGCGGCGCCGGCCCGGGTGCCGCCGTAATTGGAGAGCTGTTCCGAGTGCACCTTGGGGCGCAGGCCCAGGCGGGCGGCCTCTTTAAGGTACACGGTGGTCTGCTCCGGCGTGAAATAGCCTTTCTCGCAGAAGATGTCTGCGAAGACCGCCAATTTTTCCGCCGCGGCCTTGGGCAGGATCTCGGCCATGACGTAATCCAGATAAGCCTGGGCGTCGCCCTTAAACTCCGGCGGCACGCTGTGCGCCGCCAGCAGCGTCGGGATCAGCTCCAGCGGGGTAAAGTCCCGGGCGTCGCGCACGGCCCGCAGCATCTTAAGCTCTGACTCCAGGGAGAGGCCGTAGCCGCTCTTCACCTCGGCCGTGGTGGTGCCGCATTCCAGAAAACGCGCGGCCCGCGCTGCCACCTGGGCGGCCATGGCCTTGCCGCCCTGGGCCCGCACCGCGCCTATGCTGGAGATTATCCCCCCGCCGGCCGCTTTGATGTCCTGGTAGGAGGCGCCGGCGGTGCGCATGGAAAAATCTTTCAGCCGCGGCTCGGCGAAGACCATATGGGTGTGGCTGTCCACAAAACCGGGCAGGCAGACGCCATTGACCTCTACCTTCCTGGCTTTTTTAGCCAGGGAGTGCCGCGAGACGGAGGCCCTCGGACCGGCGGCCACTATGATCCCTTTTTCCACCAGGACGGCGGCGTTTTTCACCAGGCCGGTCTCGCGCATGGCGGCGCCCGCCCTGGGGGCGTTGTCGCCCGCGAAGGTCAGCAGCTGCTTGATCCCGGTGAAAAGTATGGCCATCAGCGGAAGTTTTCGAACTGCAGGGTTATGCCGTAGTCCCCGCCCCGCAGCAGGCTCATTACGTTCTGCAGTTCGTCCTTGGACTTGGAAGTGACGCGCAGGGTGTCGGCCTGGATGGAAACGTTGGCCTTAAGCTTGGCGTCCTTGATGGCCCTGACTATCTCCTTGGCCTTATCCTGGGGGATGCCCTGTTGCACTTTAACGAGCATCTTGGCGGTGCCGCCCAGGGCGCTCTGCACTTTCTCCCCGGCAAAGTTCTTCACCGGCAGGCCGCGCTTGGAGATCTTGGTCATCAGCACCTCGTAGAGGGCTTTGACCTTGTAGTCGTCGGAGGACGACAGCAGCATGGAGTTGGCCTTCTTGTCGAAGTTGATCTCGGACTTGGAGTCCTTGAAATCGTAGCGGTTGACAACTTCCTTCATGGCGATGGCGATAGCCTCGTCCACCACGGTATACTCCACCTTTGAAACCACGTCGAAGCTAAAATCAGAAGCCATAGTTAATTCCTCCTAAGTTATTTGAGCATCGGGATCTTGACGCCTTTCTTTTTGGCGAAGTCCGAGGCAATTTTGTAGCCGGCGTCGGCGTGGCGCAGCACGCCCATGGCCGGGTCGTTGGTGAGCACCCGCTCCAGGCGCGACGCCATTTCTTTGGTGCCGTCGGCCACGGTAACCTGGCCGGCGTGCAGGGAGTAGCCCATGCCCACCCCGCCGCCGTGGTGGAAAGACACCCAGCTGGCGCCGGACGCGGTGTTGACCAGCGCGTTCAGGATCGGCCAGTCGGCTATCGCGTCGGAGCCGTCCTTCATGGACTCGGTCTCGCGGTAGGGACTCGCCACCGAGCCTGAATCCAGGTGGTCGCGGCCTATCACGATGGGCGCGGAGATCTTTCCGTTCTTCACCAAATCGTTGATGCGCAGGCCCATCTGGTGGCGCTCGCCGTAGCCCAGCCAGCAGATGCGCGAAGGCAGGCCCTGGAACTTAACTTTCCTGGTGGCCATGTCCATCCAGCGCCGGAGATGCTCGTCCTTCGGGAACAGGTCCAGCACCAGCTTGTCCGTTACCGCTATATCCTTAGGGTCGCCCGAAAGCGCGGCCCAGCGGAACGGGCCCTTGCCCTCGCAGAACAGGTCGCGGATATAGGCCGGCACGAAGCCGGGGAAGTCGTAGGCTTTTTTCACGCCCTGCTTAAAGGCCATCGTGCGGATATTGTTGCCGTAGTCGAAGGTGACGGCGCCGGCCTTCTGCAGCTTTAGCATGGCCTCCACGTGGATGGCGATGGATTCCATGGAGAGTTTTAAATACTTCTTGGGATCTTTGCGGCGCAGCTCGTCCGCCGCTTTTACGCTGTAGCCCTTGGGGATATAGCCTTTCAGCGGGTCATGGGCCGAGGTCTGGTCGGTGAGCACGTCTATCTTGACGCCGCGGCGCGCCAGCTCGGGCAGCACTTCGGCGCAGTTGCCCAGCAGGCCTATGGAGAGCGGCTGGCGGGCCTTCATGGCCTTAGCCGCCATGATCAGCGCCTCGTCGAGAGAGCGGGACATGATGTCCACGTAAGCCGTGTCCAGGCGCTTCTGTATGCGGGTCTCGTCCGCCTCTATCACTATGGCCACGCCGCCGTTCATGGTGACGGCCAGCGGCTGGGCGCCGCCCATACCGCCGAGGCCGCCGGTTACCGTAAGTTTGCCGGTCAGGTCGCTCTTGAAATGTTTGCGGGCGCAGGCGGCGAAGGTCTCGTAGGTGCCCTGCAGTATGCCCTGCGTGCCGATATAGATCCAGGAGCCGGCCGTCATCTGGCCGTACATCATCAGCCCTTTCTTCTCCAGCTCGTCGAAGACCTCCCAGTTGGCCCAGTTGCCCACCAGGTTGGAATTGGCGATGATGACGCGGGGGCTGTACTCGTGCGTGCGCAGCACGCCGACAGGCTTGCCGGACTGAACCAGCAGGGTCTCATCGTTCTCAAGCCGGCGCAGCGAGGAGACGATGGCGTGGTAGCAGTCCCAGTTGCGGGCGGCTTTGCCGCGCCCGCCGTAGACCACCAGGTCCTCGGGGCGTTCGGCCACCTCGGGGTCCAGGTTGTTCATCAGCATGCGCAGGGCGGCCTCCTGCTGCCAGCCTTTGCATGAAAGTTTATTGCCGCGCGCGGCGCGTATGACGTTGTTCATGGTTCACCTCTGTTGTCAGTCTACGAAAGTGCCGGCGAGGATCTCTTCGGCCACGTCTTCTATGCGGCCGGAGAACACCTCGTCGCCCTTGAAAGCCGGGGACACCAGGCGCACCTTGGCGAGCGCTGTTTCCAGCCTGGCGCTGGACTTGAGCGGGCGGTGGAACTCTATGCCCTCGGAGGCGGCCATCAGCTCTATGGCCACGATGTGGGCGGTGTTGCGCACCACGGTGCTCAGTTTGAGCGCCGCGTTCATGCCCATGCTGACGAAGTCCTCCTTGTTGGCGGAGGTGGAGATGGAGTCGGAGCTGGCCGGGTGGCTGAGGATCTTGTTCTCGTTGCACAGCGCGGCCGCCGTGACGTGCGCGATCATGAAGCCCGACTCCAGGCCCGGGTTGCGGGCGAGGAAAGGCGGCAGGATCTTAAAATCGCTCACCAGCTGGGCGATGCGCCGCTCGGAGATATTGCCCAGGGCGGTGATGGCGATGGCCGCGAAGTCCGCGGCGAAGGCCACGGCCTGGCCGTGGAAGTTGCCGCCGGACAGCACCTCGATGGAGCCTTTCTTCTTCCCCTCCACCACGAGGGGGTTGTCGGTGACGCTGCCGAACTCTATCTCGAAGACGTTGAGCGCGTACTCTATGGCGTCGCGCGCGGCGCCCATGGCCTGCGGCATGCAGCGCAGCGAGTAGGGGTCCTGCACCCTTTTGTCGGAGCTGCGGTGCGAGGCGCGGATCTGGCTGCCCCGGGTCATGGCTTCCAGCATCTCCGCCACTTCCAGCTGGCCGGCGTGCGGCTTAAGCTCGTGGATGCGTTTGTCGAAGGCCACCGGGGTGCCCTTGAGCGCCTCGAGGGACATGGCGCCGGTGAGCACGGAGGAATAAAAGAGGTTCATGGCCTCGAACAGGGCCAGGCCGCCTACGGCCTTCATGGCCTGCGTGCCGTTGATGAGCGCGAGGCCCTCCTTCTCGGCGAGCTCCACCGGCTTTATGCCGGCCTTCTTCATCACTTCGGCGGAAGGGCGGAAGTCGTCCTCGCCGGCGAACTTGGCGTGGCCCTCGCCTATCAGCGTCAGTGCCATATGGGCGGAAGGGGCCAGGTCGCCGCTGGCGCCTACCGAGCCCTTGGACGGGATAAAGGGAACCACCTGCTTGTTCACCATGGCGGCGAGGGTCTTTACCACCAGCGGCCGCACTCCGGAGTTGCCCATGGCCAGCTCGTTGACGCGGGCGAACATCAGGCCCAGAGCCTCGGCGTCCTCCAGCGGCTCGCCTACGCCGCAGGCGTGGCTGCGGATCAGGTTGACCTGCAGGCTTTTCAGGCTTTCGCGCGAGACGCGCTGGCTGGCCAGCTCGCCGAAGCCGGTGTTGATGCCGTACATCACTTTATCTTCGGTCAGCATGGCCTCCAGGCTGGCCCGGCGGCTGGCTATCAGCTTGAGCGCTTTAGGCGGTATCTCCACCCGGCGCTGGCCGTAGGCGATCTCCGCGAAATCCACTATGTCGGGGGGCGTTCCGAGGGTAAAAGGCTTTATTTTTGCGCTCATGATGTGTATCCTCCGCTTTTCTGAAGTAAGTCCGCCACGGTCCGCGCTCCCGCGGACTTGAAGGCGGTTATAAAATGGTCGAAGATCTTGCGGGTCATCTCCACGTCGGCCAGCGCCCGGTGCCAGCCCCCGTTGGAGATATTGAGTTCCTCGGCTATCTTGCCAAGGCGGTTGCTCTGGAACTTCCAGCCCTTGCGGGCGATGAGGAGCGTGTCCACCACGTGCAGTTTGGGAAAGCGCAGGCCGACCCGGTCGCACTCCGCCTTGAGGAACCCGAGGTCGAACTCTGCGTTGTGTGCCACTACCACGGAATTTTCCAGCATGGCCAGCAGGCGGGGCGCTACCCCGCCGAACGACGGGCTGTCCTTGACCATGGCGTCGGTGATGCCGTGTATTTTTGAAACTTCCGCCGGGATGGGCATCCCGGGGTTCACCAACTCGGCCAGCATGCCCACCCGGTCGACGCCGCGGAAGCTGATGGCGGCCACCTCGCAGACGCGGGCCGCGCGCGGCGACAGGCCGGTGGTTTCCACGTCCACAAAGGTGAAGACCGCTTCTTCGATGTTGAGTTTCCCGGTGAGTTCCAGCATTGCTAAAAGGTCCTTGCCCGCCTTACAGATGCCCGTAGTAAATGAACCTGGTCCAGAGCCCGATGCCCGCCGTAAGCGCCACGTTGAGCGCCACGTTGAGCCGGGACATGTCGATAATGCGCTTCTTGCGCACGTAGAAGATCTGCACCGCCCAGGCTATGGCGAAAGGGATCCACCAGTAGCCAGCCACAAAGAAGAAAGCCCACAGCACTACCCGCTCGAAGATCAGGAAGTACTTCTCGTCGAAGTGCGGGAAGGCCTTGCCGAACACGTCCTTCTCCAGGAAGTAGATCATCACGGTGGTGAAATGCGCCACCAGCACCAGCATGCAGGCTATGGCCACCCATTTCTCGCCCATCATGGAGCCCGGGGCCGGCACGTCCACCGGCGAGATCAGGAACAGCACGTAGAGGTGGAGGAGCTGGTCCACCAGGAAGCTGATGGTGTTGTCCTTGTACCAGGACTTCATGCTGTAGACCCGCAGCTCGTCCACCCCGTAGTGGATCACGAACATCAAGAGCAGGGCCCACCAGCCGGTCAGCCCGACCCCGCCCACCGTCACCCAGGTATCCCCCAGGTAAGGCCAGGTCAGCGCGACGGAGACCACAAAGTGGGTCAGGCAGTGTATCAGCATGCCCCACATGCCCTTGCGCTTGAGCCGGTTCACGATGTCGAACTGCAGCGTGAAGTCCGCCAGCAGGTGCGACAGCACCAGTCGCCAGAAGATTACCATAAGTTCCTTAACCCTTTTCCGTCAGGTTGAAAGACTGGTCCCAGTCCTTCGGCGGCTCCTTGACGAAGAGCTCGGCCTTCTCTATGTAGAACTGCGAGGGGCCGTCGCCGGGCAGGGCCTCCAGCGCGGCCTTGAAGTGCGGCACGGAAGCGGCGTACGCGCCCTTGTAGAACTGCTCTATGCCGGCTTCGTAATGCTTAAGCATGGCCTTGATCTCCGGCGCGGCCTCGCCTTTGCTGGAGAAGGGCTCGTAGACCTTGGTCGGGATGGCCTTACCCACCACCCGGATGCTGCCCAGGTAGCGGTAGTCGAACATGTCCTTCAGGTCCCCGAAAGTCGCCTCGCTGGTCATGATCTTGGAGTGGAAGTACTTGTTGGCGCCTTCCATGCGGGAAGCCATGTTCACAGAGTCGCCCATCACCGTGTAGGAGAGGCGCGACCGCGAGCCCATGTTGCCCACTACCATCGGGCCGGAGTTCACGCCCACGCGGCACTTGGGTTTTATCGTGAACTGCGTGAGGGACTCGTTGAGGCGCGTCATCTCCTTCTGGCAGTCTATGGCCGCCAGCACGCCGAGCTTGCGGTGGTCGGCCTGGTCCAGCGGGGCGTTCCAGAAGGCCACCACGCAGTCGCCGATGTACTTGTCCACCGTGCCGTCGTACTTAAGAATGACGTCGGTGAAGGCCGACAGGTACTCTACCAGCATCGCGGTCAGCTCTTCGGGCGACAGCTTCTCCGACATGGTGGTAAAGCCGGCCAGGTCCAGGAAGAAGGCGGTCATGTCGCGCTTCTCGCCGCCCAGCGACAGCTTGGAGGGGTCCTTGGTGATCAGTTCCACCACCTTGGGCGACAGGTATTGCCCGAAGGTGTTCTTTATCCACTTCTTCTCGCGGCCTTCGCTCAGGCCCTTGTCCACCACCAGGTAGAGGAAAGGCAGGAAGAAAGCGGACAGCACCGCGATGAACGGCAGGTCGTAGAGGTTGGCCCGGAGGTAGATGTCGAAGGCGAGTATCGCCGTCATGACGCCTAAAGCCGAGATCACCATCGTCTTTATTGAATAGCGGTTCAGGAAAACTGCTATCCAAGGCATGAAGAGGATCAGGAGCGTTACCAAGAAAGCGTCCTGTTCCTGCAGTTGGTCCTTGGAGATGATGTTGTCGATGCTGGTGGCGTGTATCTCCACGCCGGGCATCTGCGGCGAGAACGGGGACGGGACATGGTCGAAAGCCCCGAGCGCCGTGGCGCCGAGCAGGGTTATGCCGTCCTTAAGGTCTTCTTTTTCCTCTTTGCTGAGGCGGCCCTCTATGATGTCCGCTATCGAGATATGCCGGTAGGCGGAATCTATCAGGTAATTCGGGTCCTTGTCCCAGGCCGGGTGCGCTTTGCGCAGGACGGGGTAACGGTAGTTCAGCCGCAGCGGCTCCTGCCCGTACTTGGCCTGGAGTTCGAACAAGGTTTTGCCGGAGTAGATGGCGTAGGTGGCCATGCCCAGCGACGGAACGCGGTAATCCAGGCAGCCGGGCTCGCAGCGGAGCCGGCCGGCCTTGAGGTCCTTGTAGGTGAGGAAAGTGTCTTCTATGCCGTCGTCGTCCTGCTCGTCCCAGCCTCTGTAGAACATGTAGAACTTGCGGACATAGCCGTCCCTGTCCATACCGAGGTCGGAGTGGGGGTGGGCGACATAGGCGCTGGCCTGCGCCAGGCCTTTCAGCGGCAGTTTTACCTTCTTGGTGTAATAGTCTATAGCGGCCACGTTGACCACGTTGCCGGCCTTGGCCACGCCTTCCACGTAGCGGCGGTCGTTCTCCGGGTTGTCCCTGTCGGCCTCGAACAGCATCACGTCGATGCCGATGGCCTTGACGCCCAGTTTTTTCAGCTGGTCCATCAGCATGCCATAGTAGCGGCGTTTGACCGGCCAGCCGTACTTGGACAGGGTATGATCGTCTATGGCGGAGACCGTTATTTTTGGAGCCGCCGGCTTGTTTATTTTATTGCCGAAGAAAAAAGTATATTTTTCCCCGCCGTGGTTGAAGATCCCGGCCAGCACCCGGGGCATATTCAGCCGGGTATCGCTCCACCGGTTGTCGAAAGCCTCCATTGCCCCGGCAAAACACAGAAAGAGCCACAGCAGCGAGAACCCCACCGTGGAGAGATAAAGCCACTTTTTGCCGCCCTTCTTTTTCTGCTCGTTCATATAAGGAACCCCTTTGCTGTTAACTTGCTAACCCCGTATGCCTACGTTAAATTTAAACACCCCGCCGCCGGGCCCGGCTTCGGCCCAGATCTTCCCGCCGTGCATCTCCACTATCTTGCGGGCGATGGCGAGCCCCAGGCCGAAGCCCGACTCCCCCTCCCCCGCCTTGAGCCGCTTATATTTTTCGAAAATAGTTTCCAGCTGGTCCGCCGGTATGCCGGGGCCGCTGTCGGAGACGGCAAACAGCGCGCGGCCGCCTTCGGCCCTGACCGACGCCGTAACCCGGCCGCCCTCCGGCGTGAATTTCCACGCGTTGGAGAGCAGGTTGTCGAGCACGCGGCGCAGCAGGGAGGAATCGGCGGAGAAGTCCAGCCCTTGGGCGCCGGCGGTCTCTACCGTGAAAGTTATTTTCTTCTCCTCGAACAGGGCCCTGAAGCCTTCGGCCGAGGCGGCCAGGAACTCCGCGGCGTTCGTTTTCTGCAGGTCGGGCTTCAGTTGGCCGGCCTCCATGCGGGAGATGTCCAGGATGTTCTCCAGCAGCTTGAACAGCCTGTCGCTGGAGTCCTTAACGCTGCGCACGTAGCCGGCCTGCTTGGCGCCGGGCTCGAACTCCCGCTCGAGCAGCTTGATATAGCCCTGCATGGTCAGCAGCGGGGCGCGCAGGTCGTGCGCCACGGAATGGAAGAAATCCTCTTTCATCTTCTGGATCTTGCGCTCCAGGGTGATATCCCGCATTACCATGAAGACCGCCGGGTTCTGGGTCTTGGCCGACAGGGTCTGCACGCTGACGCGGTAATACTTGGTCTCCCCGCCCTGCTGCAGTTCCACCACGCCGCTCTTGGACTGCGCTTTTTTATAGACCAGGTCGGCTATCCTGCGGCGCAGGCCCTCGTTCTCGCCCGGGCCCGCGTCGGGGCCGAGCACCGCCCGGGCGGCGGCGTTGGCGTAAAGCAGTTCTCCGCGCATGTCCGCGAGGATAATGGCGTCGTGGATCAGGCTGACCAGCAGTTCCAGCTTCTGCTTCTCCTCGAACACCTTCTCCACCTGGATGCCGTGGTAGCGGTCCACCTCGCGCATCATGGAGTTGAAGGCGCGCAGCAGGTCCGACAGCTCGGAGAACTCCGTAGTCTCGCTCACCGGCCCCTTGAATTGGCCGGCGGAGACGCGCGCGGCGCCGTCCATCAGCGCGGCCACCGGGCCGGCAAGCCTGCGGCTGAACACTAGGGAGGAAAAATAGAAAGCCGTGCCTACGGCCAGCAGAAAGAAGGCCATCAGCCAGGTCATCCTGTTTACACCGGCAAAAGCCTCCGCCCTGTTCTCGAGGGCCACCACGTACAGGTCGAAGCCGCGCACCCTGGCCGCGGCCCCGATATAGGGCCCGGCCCGCCCTTCCAGCTCGAACACCGGCCCGCTGGCCAGTATGGCGCGCACCCTGGCGCCGTCGAACTTCTCGAAGGAACCGGAGAGCGGCAGCGCGTTGCCCTCGGCGTCGGCCAGCAGCAGCCCGCCGGTGGCGCCCAGCCGCTGCGAGCGCAGCTTTTCGAACAGGTCGCGCAGGTTCACCGCCGCGAAAGCGTAGTAGCCGTTCCCCAGGGGGTAGACCAGCCGGCAGACCGGCATGTCGAAGATCATCTCGAAGCGGCCCAGCGCGGCCCGGCCGTCCCGGGAGGCTTTGAGGAACTGCGGGTCCCCGGCCAGGTCCAGGTAGCCGAAATAACGCCTGAGCTCCGGCGCGCCGCCGCTGAGGACCTCGCGGCCGTCCGCGCCGGTGAAGGCGAGATAGAGGAATTCAGGGTTGTTCTTGAGGGCCCGCTCCAGGCTTTTGCGGTTGACGTAGGATTCTTCCGTGTCCCACATGCGCTCGAAGCGCCGGGACAGGTCCTGGGCCTCGCGCTCCATCATCAGCGAACCCATCTGCGAGACGTTCTGCTGCAGGCTGGAGATATCCTTCTTGGCCTTGGACTGGAAATAAAACAAGAAAATGCCGCCGGGGAGCAGCGGGATAAGCCCGGCCCCGAACACGAAAAGCAGCAGCCTGTTAAGCAGCGTCACGTTACGTTATGCCCCCCGGCCGGCGGCGCCGGCCCCGGGCGGGCGTCACTTCCCCTTTTTAAGCGCTTCCACCAGCTTCGGCACTATCTCGTTGACGTCGCCGACGATGCCGTACCTGGCGACGTTGAAGATCGGGGCGTTGGGGTCCTTGTTGACCGCGACGATGACGTCGGAGGCCTTCATGCCCACGATATGCTGTACCGCGCCCGAGATGCCGAAACAGAGATAAAGTTTGGGCGACACCGTGGTACCGCTCTGGCCCACCTGGTGCGTTTTTTCCTTGAACCCGAGGTCCACGGCCGCGCGCGACGCGCCGACCACGCCGCCCAGGAGTTTTGAGATCTCCTCAAGCTGCTTGAACTTTTCTTTGGTCTTCATGCCCCGGCCGCCGGACACGATGACGTTGGCGTTCTCTATCCTGGCGGTACCGGCGCCGTGGTCTATCTTGCGCTCCAGCACCTTGACCCGGCGCAGGCTCTTATCCAGCCTGGCGCTCTCGCGCACCACCACCGCGGCGCGGCCGTGCACCGGCTCGGCCAGCTTCATGACGTTAGGGCGCACGGTGGACATCTGCGGCCGGGACCTGGGGGCCAGGATGTCCGCCATGATGTTGCCGCCGAAAGCGGGGCGACTCTGCAGCAGCAGGCCGTCTTTGATGGCCAGCGCGGTGCAGTCGGCGGTCAGGCCGACGTACAGCGTAGAGGCCACGCGCGGGGCCAGGTCGCGGCCCTGGATGGTGGCGCCGTAGAGCATGATGGAGGGCTTGTGGCTGGTCACCAGCCCCACGATTACGCTCGAGAAGATGTCGGTATTGTACTCAAAGAGCTCGTCGTGCTCTACCATGTACACCTTGTCGGCGCCGTACTCGCCGAGCTCTTTCTCGTAGCCGTGGTTCTTGTCGGTCAGCAGCACGGCGCAGAGGTCCTCGCCCAGCTCGTCGGCGAGCTTCCGGCCGGCCGAGAGCAGCTCGAAGGTGACCTGCTTGATCTTTTTGGGATGCGTTTTGTCCCCGGTCTCGGAGAGCTCCACGTAAACCCAGACGCCCTTGTAGCCGGAGAGGTCCCTGGCGGAAGCCTCCTCGCGGGTGATGGTGATCGCCTGCACCGGGCAGACCTGCACGCAGACGCCGCACAGCGTGCAGGCCTCGTTCATCGTGGCCTTCTTGTCGATCATGTTGATCGCCGCGAAAGGGCAGACCGGCACGCACTTGTTACAGCCTATGCACTTTTTTGAAACTTCTATCATCTTGCTCTCCTGGTGGTTAAATTGTCGCTACTCGCCGAGAAAATTCTCCCCGCGGAGGACACTCAGTATCTTCTCCACGCCTTCCTGGCCGGAGCCGGAGAACATGGCCGCCTTCTCCCTCTGCGGGGGCGGGTAGATCTTGTCGACCTGGGTAGGCGAACCCTTGAGGCCCAGGTACTGCGCCTCGGCGCCTATGTCGGCGGCGCTCCAGACGTGGAACGGCTTCTTGAGGGAGCCGTTGACGGCCAGGAAAGACGGGTGCTTGGGGGCGTAGTCCTTGCCCATGATCATGGTCAGCAGCACCGGGGGGCGGGCTTCCAGCAGCTCGTGGCCGCCGTCTATCTGCTTGCGGGCCAGCACCCGGCGGCCGTCCACGTCCACGTGCTCGCAGAAGGTGATCTGGGGAATGCCCAGCTGCTGCGCCACGCCGGGGCCGGTCTGGGCGGTGTCGCCGTCTATGGCCTGCATGCCGCAGAATATAATGTCCACTTTGCCGATCTTCTTTATGCCCTTGGCCAGGGCGTAGGAGGTGGCCCAGGTGTCCGAGCCGGCGAAAGCCATGTCGCTGAGCAGCACGCCCTCGTCGGCGCCCAGCGCGAGTGCCAGCTGCACCACGCTCTTGGCCTGCGGCGGGCCCATGGAGATGACGGAGAGCTTAAAGCCGTGCTTCTTCTTGAGCTCAAGCGCCGCCTCCAGCGCGAAATGGTCGTAAGGGTTAAGGATGCTGGGCACCCCGGCGCGGATCAGCGTCCCCGTCTCGGGGTTGATCTTCACCTCGGTCGAATCCGGCACCTGCTTTATCATTACCGCTATATGCATGCTGTCTCCTTGGCCGTCTGAAGCGCATAGCGCCTGTTACGGCATGGCCATAGGCCTAAAATTATTTAGCTTTGAACGTCTGCTTCAGCTTCGCGGCCACCAGGTCCATGTCGGCGATCATGCCTTTCTGCTCGGTCTGGATGGCCTCGATGTTGACCGCGTCCGCCAGGTTCCCGGCGGTGTCCACGGCGCCCAGCACCAGCGCCAGGCCTTCCAGCGCGGTATTAAGGGCGGCTTCGCGGGCGAAGACGCGGGACATGGCCTGCCAGCCTTCCCTGTCGAAACGCACCGTCTCGCTGTATTTCTTAGCGGCGGCAGCCTCGGAGAAAATGGCGGCGGTCTCGGCGGCGCAGATCAACTTACCCAGCTTGAAGGTGACATGCTGGTGGCGGGTGAGCTTCTGCACGCGGCACTCCTCCAGCACGGCGGCCAGCGCGCGCAGCGCCAGCGCGGCGGCGTGGCAGCCGGCACGCGGCTCCTCGGCGTGCGCCCGGTCCAGGCGGTCGGCCATGTCCAGGTAATACCGGCCGCGGGATTTAAGATGTTCCTGCCAGCGGCCGCGGTAGATGGTCATCTCCAGCACTTCGCTGGTGCCCTCGTAGATGCAGGTGATCTTGATGTCGCGCTTGATCTTCTCTACGGGGAAGTCCTTGGTGTAGCCGTAGCCGCCCAGCGCCTGGATGGCGTCGTCGGCGGCCTTGTTGCCCCACTCGGAGGCGCCGTACTTGGCTATGGCGCCCTCGGTCTGCAGGCCGTGCTCGCCGGAGTCCAGGCGCTGCGAGGTGTACTCGATATAGGCGCGCGCGCCTTCCATGCGCACGTAGTTGGGCACAATCAGTTTATGGGTGTAGCCCTGCTTGTCGGACAGCGGCCCGCCGCCCTGGATGCGCTGCTGGCTGTAGCGGATGGCCTGCTCTATGGCCTCTTCGCCCGCGCCGAGGCCGAAGGCGGCCACCATCACGCGGGTATAGCCGAACACGGCCTGGGCCTGCAGCAGGCCCTTGCCCTCTTCCATGCCTATGAGGTTCTCGGCGGGGACGTAAACGTTGTCGAGCGACAGGCCGGCGGTGTTGGAGAGGCGGATGCCGTGCTTGTCCTCGTGCTTGTTGGGGCTGAACCCCTCCATGTCGCGCTCTACAAGGAACCAGCAGGGGCCGCCGGGGGCCATGGCGAGTATCGTGTACAGGTCGGCCACGCCGCCGTTGGAGATCCACTGCTTGTTGCCGGTAAGGTTGTAGCCGACGATCTTGCCGTTCTTTACCACGTGCTCGGCGCGCGTGCGCAGGTTCACCAGGTCGCTGCCGGCGTCGGCCTCGGTGGCGCCGTAGGCCACCAGCAGGTTCTCGGAGGCTATGCGCTTGAGCCACTTCTCCTTCTGTTCCTCGGTGCCGCCCACGTTAAGCGGGTCGGTGCCGAGGAAAGTGGCGAAGACGCCGGTGGCGATGCCCAGGTCTATGCGCGCGAGCAGCTCGCAGACGCGGTAGATGTCAAAAGTGCCGCCCGAGACGCCGCCGTACTCGGCCGGCACCATCAGCAGGTGCAGGCCCAGCACGTCATGCTGGTACATCTCTTTGAGTATTTCCGCCGGGAATTCGTTCTTCTCGTCGAGCTCGCGGATCAGGTCATAGGGAATGCGCCGCTTGGCGTACTCCTTGAGACTGTCGAGCATCAGGTTGCGTGAGATAGCGTCCATGCTTGCCATTCAATAACTCCTTGAGTTGCTAAAAAACTTAAACCTTCGCCGCTTCACAGGAGGCTATATAGCCCTTCACCTCGGCGGTGATCTTCTCTCCGAAGGCCTTGTCCTCCAGGCCCTCGGCATTTATAAAAACGTTCTCCGCGGCGCAGCGGATGGCCGCCTCCAGCAGGTAGCGGGCGCTGCGGTAGTCGGACATGACGTGGGAGGAGATGGAGGTGGAGCAGACCATCAGCCCAGACATGGCCTCCGAGGCCAGGCGCGCGGTGCGGAGCGGCACTTCGGCCGCGTGCCGGAGGGCGGCCTGCATCTTCACCTTGCGTTCGGGATTGTCCTTGGGGATCTTCATGGCCGCCATGAAAACGTCGAAGGAGGCGGCGTCCTCGGCCACGCAACTCTGCAGGGCGGCCTTGTGGGCGCCGAGATGGTCGCACAGCTGGCGCAGGGCGGGCTTCTTGGCCTCGTCGAGCTTCTTGCCGCGCAGGGTGATGCCGATGGCCATCTGGCCGAGGGCGCAGCCCATGGCGCCGCTCACGCCTGCCGCCGAGCCGCCGCCCGGGGTGGGGTCGGTGGTGGCGAGCGCGTCCACAAAAAGGCCCGCGCCGGCCTGCCAGGAGGAGAGCAGCTTGAGCAGCTTGGTCTCGAGCACCTGCTCTTCCTTCTTGAAATCCTTCACCTGCAGATTCTCCACTGCGTAGTCGGTCAGGGCATCCTGAGTGGTCAGGCCGATGAGCTCGGTGCCGGTGACGGCGATGCCCTTGGGCCCGAGGTCTTTCTGCATTTCGTCCATCACGCGCTTGATGGAGGTGGTCTTGTAATCGGTGAGCACCGTGGACATCTGCACCTGGCCCTTGCTCTCCAGGAAGATCTCCTTGGCGCGCAGGGCCGGCAGGCCGCCGCCGGAGGTGCGGATCTTCTTGGCGAGGCCCTTGGCGAACTCCATGTCTTTCGTGTCCAGGTTGACGTTGAAATTGACGATCTGGTTGCGGGCGCCCACGGCCATGGCGCCGGCGGTGGGGTGGATGTGGTTGGGCCCAAAGTCCGGCACGCGCTCGGGATCCTTGCCTATGACTTCTTTCAGGCCCTCGAACTGGCCCTTGCGCACCTTGGCCAGGTCGCGGCGGTGCTCGAACTTTGCCGCGCGGTCGTAGAGGTACACCGGGATGTTCAGCTCGCGGCCGATGCGCTCGCCGGCCTTCTCGGCCAGCGCTATGCAGTCCTCTATGGTGGAATCCATGATCGGAATGAACGGGGCCACGTCGGTGGCGCCCATGCGGGGATGTTCCCCTTTGTGATGGTTCAGGTCTATGAGCTGGGCGGCTTTCTTGGTGACCGCGAACATAGCGTCGGCGGCGGTCTCCACGGGGGCCATGAAGGTGAGCACGGTGCGGTTATGGTCGGCATCCTTCTCTACGTCGAGGACGAGCACGCCGGGCACGGCCCTGGCGGCGTCTACAATGGCGTTGATCTTGGCCAGGTCGCGGCCTTCGCTGAAATTGGGGACGCATTCCACGAATTTACCCATAAATCCTCCATTGAGAGCTTGCGGCGGCGCAGGCCGGCCTTAATATATATATAAATTATACGAATTTAATATGGAGCCTGAAAAGGCGTCTGAAAATGGGGTCAGGTCTTGAATCTTGACATCCTGCGTCAACGCCCCTCCTGGAATGCCGCGAGTACCACAAAAATGTCAAGATTCAAGACCTGACCCCACAAAAGCGATAACCCGCTTTTGGCGGGTTATCGCTTCCCCTGATTTCGGGGAGTTCACAGTTGGAGGCCGATATACGGCGTCCACTTATATTATAGCAGATACTCTTGACTTGTCAAGGGTTGACGGCAGCTTTCCTGCTCAGCCAGACGCTATAGTGCAGGGCGAACATGACGCTGTAGGTGTCCACCGCGCCCAGGTCCAGCCCGCCGCCGTTCATATTGAAGATATGCCGCCAGCGCAGGTCCACCCCCGCCCTGGTCCCCCACCAGAAGGGGATGCTGACCCCGGTGCCGAGGTCCAGCCCGGCGCTGGACCCGGACTGCGACGGATAGCGGGTTCCCTCCGCCGTATAGGCCGGGCTGTTCCACTGGTACACCCCCGCGCCCAGCACGCCGTAATAGGTCTTGTTCCCGGACGGGAAAGAGGCCCGGACAAAAGGAGAAAGTCCCATGACCCTGACCTCGAGGTCCTCAAGCTGGCGGTTTACGTGGCTGCCGGCGTAATAAACCTCCCCGCCGTAACTCAGGATCTCGTCCACCCGTTTGGACACGGAAAGCGTCAGGGCGGCGGAAGAGGCGAAGCCGCTGCCCTTGTCCCCCCAGTGGCTGCCGAAGGGCGTGGCCTTGCCCAGGCCGGCGTTGATATAGCCGGCCAGGTAGCGCGTAGGCTCCGGCAGCATATCGTCGAGCCCCGGCAGCTCCTGGGCCGCGGCGGGCGCAGCGCAGCAGAGCAGCAGGAGGGCGGGCGCTAGCAGCCTCACCGCCCCCCCCCCGGAACCACGCCGATGCCGCACTTTACGCGGTCCAGCGAATAGACGCCGTCGGCGGAAAGGAAAGAGGCCCCCTTCATGCCGCTGTTCTTTATAAAGAACGGCGTATCGAGGTCCATGAAATCGAAGCCGCCCAGCCCGGCGGCGAACTGCGCGGCCGCGGCGGAGGCCAGCTCGCTTTCCAGCATCTCGCCCATCATCAGCTTTATGCCCTTGGCCCGGGCCAGCGCCCACACCTCGCGCGCCCGCAGGAACCCCAGCTTGGTCAGCTTTATATTTACGGCGGTAACGGCGTTGCGGCGGATAAGATTGTACACGTCGTCGAGGGAATAGGCCGACTCGTCGGCGCAGATCGGCATGGGCAGGCGGCGGGACAGATAGGCCAGGCCGTCGATGTCGTCCTTCTTCACCGGCTGTTCCACCACTTCGGGACGGATGCCGCGCCGCATGAGCTCCCTGATGAATTTTTCCGCCTCTCTGGCCGTATAGGCGCAGTTGGCGTCCAGGTACACGGCGCAGCCGGGCGCGGCCTTGCGGACGGCCTCAAGCCGCCGGTAGTCCTCGTCCATATCCACGCCGGTCTTGATCTTGAAGATCCTGAAGCCGCGGGCCCGCATCTTCTTAGTGAACGCGTAGGCCGCGTCCGCCCCGCCTATCACCACTGTGACGTCGGTCTTAGCCCTGGGCTCGCGCCCGCCGAAGAATTTCCAGAGCGAGATCCCCTGCAGGCGCGTCGCCAGGTCCAGCAGAGCCATCTCCGCCGCGGCCAGGGCGGCGCGGTTGCCGTCGAGCAGGCGCTCCAGCGCGCACATGGAGCCCAGGTAATCGGCGGCGTCGCGGCCGACCAGGAATTCCCCCGCACCCTCCAGGCTGCGCATGGTCTTTTCCCGGGTCTCGCCGGTGATATGGGTGGCTATGGCCGCCTCGCCGTAGCCCTTTACGCCGCCGGCGGCCTGCAGCGTAAAGACGGCGTTCTCCAGGGTCTTGTGGCTGCCGGTGGAAATGGTGAACGGCGTAAAAAGTTCCGCGTCCAGTTTTTTCACCGAAAATTTCTTTATCAGGCCGTCTTTCATGATTTCTCCTTCTCCGGCGTTATTTCCCTGCCCAGCAGCATCAGCACCACCACGATCAGGAAGATCAGGACGCTCTGCCACAGCAGCAGCCAGGTGCCCAGCGTGGACGCGGTATGCCGTATGGTCCAGGCGCCCAGGCCGAGGCAGACGTTGAGCAGCACGATGAACCCGACGGTCTGCTCCACGCCCAAACCGAGCTTCATGAGGCGGTGGTGAAAGTGGTCCTTGCCGGTATACTCCAGCCATTCTTTGACGCCGGCCACCTGGCCGTTCCTGACGCGCGACACGGTGGTGTAGATGATGTCGAAGATAGGGATGCCGAGCACCAGCAGCGGCGTGGAAAAAGAGACGGCCGGGTTGTCGGTGGCCCAGCTGCCGTAGAGGGCCAGGCAGCCGAGGATGAAGCCGATGAACGTGGAGCCGGAATCCCCCAGAAAAACGCGGGCGGGGCGCCAGTTCATGCGCAGGAAACCGGCGCAGGCCCCGGCCAGGGCCGCCGAGATGAAGGACAGCGGGAACTGGCTGGAATTCCAGCCGATGCCAAGGAACAGCAGCGCGCAGACCGCCCCCATGGTGGCGGCCAGCCCGTCGATACCGTCCATAAAGTTGAAGGCGTTGGTGATGCCGACCAGCCACAGCACGGAGAGCCCGGTGGAGAGCGCCGCGCCGAAAGGCAGCTTCAGCGAAAAACTCAGGTGCAGGCCGAAAAAGGTCACCGTCAGCGCCGCCACTACCTGCCAGAACAGGCGGGTCCTCGCGGACAGCCCCTTCCAGTCGTCAAAAAAGCCGAGGAGGAAAATGATGGTGCCGCCGAGCAGGATCCCCCACACCTCGCGGGAGAACTGCTGGTTGCGCAGCACTGCGGCCATGAAGGCCAGGTAGACCGCCAGCCCGCCGATGCGCGGCACCGGCAGGGTGTGGACCTTCCGCGCGGAAGGCTGGTCCATGGCGCCTATGCGCACGGCCAGCCAGGCGCTGGCCGGGGCCAGCAGAAAGACCGCCGACATGGAGATCAGGAAGAGGTAGAACCAGCGCAGCCCCTCCGTCCAGGTCCAGGCGGAAAAGCCGCCGGTGGGCAGCAGGCCTACCAGCAGCAGGAGCACGGCCAGAGAAAAAAAACCGCCCTGGCGTTTTATGGTCATTTGCGGCCCAGGAGGTAATCCAGCAGCAGGCGCCGGGACATGAAACCCTCGGCGTATTTCACGCGGTCCTGGTAGCCGCGGAACATGGCCGCGGCCTTGGCGCTTTCCACTATCGAAAGGTTCTTTACCCGGGTCTTGTAGACCTGCGAGCCGTGGCACTTGAGGAGGGCTACCTTTTTGGCTATGACCGGCCCTATGTCCACGAAGACCCCGGGGTTGAAATTAAGGGTGGTAGGCACTTCGTAGAAAAGCAGGTTCTTGGCGTAGCGGGCGGCGGTCTCCACGGCCCGGGCCACGTTGCGGTGGTCCTGGTGCGTGTCCTCCGCGTAGTTGACAAAGACCACGTCGGGCTTCACCGCCTCCAGCCTGGCCTCCACCGCGTGGATAAGCTCCCTGGTAAGCTGGACGGAAGTGTCCTCGAAACCGCCCCAGTAAAGTTTGGCCTTCAGAATTTTTGCGGAGCGTTCCTGCTCCAGCTGGCGGCGCTTGGGGTCGCCGCCTACGGAGCCGCGCGTCATCACCATGAGGTGCAGCTGGTGGCCGGCGGCGGCGAACTTGGAGAAAGCCCCCCCGCAGCCGAATTCCAGGTCGTCGGGGTGCGGGCCTATGCCGAGTATCCTCATTTGGAGCTCTCCACGCCCTCGGCGACCAGGGCTTCGGTTATGATCTTTTCGCCTTTAGAGAAAGCCGTGAGCATGCTCATATTGGCGATGTTGTTGATCCAGCGCGGTATGCCGCCGGAGCGCTCGTAGAGCAGCTCCATCGCCCGCTCGTCGAAGATGTTCTCCGCGAGCCCGGCCACTTCCAGGCGGTGCTCCACGTACTTGCGGGTCTCGGCGAAGTCCAGCGGCTGCAGGCGGTAGCTCAGGGTAATGCGCTGGCTGAACTGCTTGTTGGAATCCAGCTTCTCCCTGAGCTCCGGCTGGCCGCTGAGAATCAGCGTCAGCAGGAAGCGGGTCTCGGTCTGGAAGTTAAGCAGCAGGCGGAGTTCTTCGAAAACGTTCTCGTCATTTATAAGCTGGGCCTCGTCGATAGCTACCACCACGTGCTTGCCGTCCTGGAAGGTGTCGCGCAGGAACCGCTCTATGGCCATCAGCACGTCCTCTTTCTGCTTGGGCACGTTGTAGCCGGTCAGGTTATGCAGGATGATCTTCAGCAGCCCCAGGTCGTCGAGGCGCGGGTTCTGGACGAAGGAGAAAACATAGCCCTTCTTTTTAAAATTACGCTCCAGGGCTTTCAGGACCAGGGTTTTTCCGGTGCCGTAGGCGCCGGTCAGGACCGCGCAGGCTTTTTTCTCATCGATCACGTAGGAAAGCCGGGAGAACGCCTCTTCGTGTTTTTCCGACTCGAAAAAGAACTCGGTATCGGGAGTATTTTCAAAAGGCAGTTTTTTCAAATTCCAGTGCTTCTGATACATGGATACTATTTAATTATAAATAGCGGAAGAAAGCAACAGCGGGAAGGCCCGCGCCGGGGAAATAAAAAAAGCCGCGCTGCCGCGGCCCGCCTCCGCCCCTGCCCGGGGCTACTCCCTGGCCCAGACGGTATACCCCGGACCTTCGGCCGCCTTCCTCCAGCCCTCCCCGGGGCTCCAGGCCTTGTCGCCCAGCCGCAGGGCCACCCGCCCGTCCACCACGGCGGCGTAAAGGCCGCTCTCGGCCCGCATTATCCTGACGGCGCTGTCCGAGACTATCCCCGCGGAGCGGCGGATCTTTATCAGCCCGGAGATCTGGTCCTTCATGCCCCAGTCGAAAAAATGCGGCCAGTAGACGCAGGGGATGCCGGGATGGGTGAGGATATAGGCGTAGCCCGCCAGCTCCCTGCCGGCCGGGAAAGGCCAGGCGTCGGACTTCAGCTTGGAGCCGGGGCTCGGCCCGGTGTCGTGGTTATCCACAAAAGTGACGGCGTTGTCGGGCCACCAGCCCAGCAGGCCCGCGGGGCGGCCGTCCTTGTCGGCCAGGCGCCAGTACTCGCCGGCGCGCACGGCCTGCTGCAGGATGCCCTTGGTGGTGAAGTCGAAGACCTTTATCTCGCCGTTGACGGAATCCATCCAGTCGCAGGAAGCCTGCCGGTGCCCGTCGGTATTGCCGAGCTCGAAGTCGTCCCAGATCTCGGCCACCGAGAAGGAAGGGGTGCTGGCGCGGTTGTAGGCGAGCATGTAGGACGGGGAGAAGCCGCGGGCGTAGTCGTAGCGCCAGCCGTCGTAGCCTACCGTATCCCGCAGACCGTTCATAAAAGATTTAAGGGACTCGCGGACGTAGGGCCTGGTATGGTCGATGTCGCGGGCGGCGTGGAACCCCTTGCCGGTGTCGGCCGCGCCCTTGCCCTTTCCCCACTCGTCGTCGGAACAGACGGAGTCGGTGGCCCAGGCCGGCTCGGTGAAATCGGCCCAGTCCTTGGTGCCTACGCGGTGGTTGAGGACGATATCGGAGATGACCCTGATGCCCGAGGCGTGCAGGGCCCGCACCGCGGCCGTCAGCTGGGCCGCCGTGCCGTAGCTGGAATCCTGCACCGAGAGCCGGCGCGGCATGTAGCCTTCCGGGGCCATGGAATCGGAGGAGGGAGGCAGCCAGACCAGGTTAACGCCCGCCCTGGAGAGCTCGCCGGAACGCCGGCCGACCTCGCCCCACCACGGGGCGGTCTTCCAAGAGGTCCAGTGGAACCCCTGGATCATAACGGTATCGTCGCCTTTTTCGGAAGCATGCAGGAACGGCGCCCCCCCGGCCGGGAGGACGCAGATCAGGAACAGAGCGGCCCGCATATATTTCCGCATCTATTCATTTTTAGCAGATTAAAAATTATTGTCAAGGGCCCAAAGGGGACTCAGGCGAATTTCTTGCGGGTGTACTCGGCGCGGAAAGCGTCGCGTTCGGGCGGGGTGAGCACGCGGCCGGCGGCGGCCTGGATGTGCGCCGGCTGCATCAGGAGGGTAGTCTGGTTGAAGGTGCTGAAATCGAGCCCCATGTTCCAGCCCATGGCCGCGCCCATGCGCGCCAGCGAGATGTTCTGCATGAACTCCTCGTAGGACAGCGAGCGCGCGTGCCGGAGCAGGCCGAGCGCCCGGTAGACGGCGTCCTCGGTCTTCAGGCGGGCCGGGCCCTTCAGCAGGGCCTCGCGGGCGGCGATCTCCTGGCGGATCAGGTTGCGGATCACGCGGTCTATGTTCTGGCAGAATTCTTCTTCCGTGCGGCCGAGGCAGGTGGCGTTGGAGATCTGGTAGAAGTCCCCCAGCACGTAGGTGCCCTCGCCGTAGATGCCGCGGGCCGTCACGCCCAGGTGCGAAAGGTTCTCGAGCACCTGGGGCATGGAGCCCAGGCGCGAGAGCGCCGGCAGGTGGGCCAGGCACGACACCCGCATGCCGGTGCCGACGTTGGTGGGACAGGCGGTCAGGAAACCGAAGTTGCCCGCGTAGGCGAAAGGCAGCTCCCGGCCCAGCGCCAGGTCCAGCTTCAGCGCGGATCTGAAGGCGTCCTCGATGGCGAACCCGGCGTTGAGGCACTGCAGGCGGAGGTGGTCTTCCTCATTGATCATCACCGAGAGGTCCTCGTCGTTGGAGACGGCGGCGCCGGAAGGCAGCACCGAGGCCGCCAGGGCGTGGGAGACATGGTGGCGTTCCACCAGGAAGCCTTTCTCCAGGGCGGTAAGGGTTTCCACCTTTATAAAATGGCCGCGCGGGAAAAGCCCGGTCTCCCTGGCCGCGGCCAGCGCCAGGCGCCGTATCTCGGCCAGCTGCCGCGGCTCGGAGCGGTTGGGGAAATTGAAGCCCTGCAGGTTGCGGGCGAAGCGCACCCGGGTGGAGAAGATCATTTCCGGCCAGGCCCCGCGGGCGTTGGCCCAGGTGACGTAGGGACGGAAGCCCTTAAGGGCGTCCATGGCGCCCCTCCATTTCCTTTACGGCGTCGCGCAGGCGGGCGGCCCCCTCAAAATCTTCGCGCGCCACCGCCACCTTCAGCTCGGCGCGCAGCGCGGCCAGGCGGCGGGCGGCCTCCCCCTTGGAAAGTTTCGGCGCGGGGCCGCCGGCGTAGGTCCGGCCGGTATGGCGGGAGGCGCCGTGGATGCGGTCCAGCAGCTGCACCAACTGCGGTTCAAAACCGGCGTAGCACTCCGGGCAGCCCAGGCGCCCGCTCTCCTTGAACTCTCCGTAGCGCAGGCCGCAGGAGCCGCAGCGCAGGGCCTTTCTCTCGGCCGGCAGGAAATCCTTAAAATAGCCGCTCATGTTGCCGACGATATCTGAAATATTGAAGGCCCCGGTCTCGAGGCCCAGGCTCATGCCTTTCTTTGCGGCGCAGGCCGGGCACAGGTGCAGCTCGGTCACCTTGTTGTTCACCGCCAGTTTCAGGAAGACGGCGGCGTTCGCCTTGCGGCACTCTTCGCAGAGCATTACTTCGTCCCCTCTTTAAAGAGCTTGCCCCCCGCCATCTTCAGGATCCGGTCGGCGCGGCGGGCGGCCTCCTCGTTGTGGGTGACCATCAGCACGGCCGTGCCGCCGTCGGCGGCGCGCCGCAGGTCGTCCATCACCGCGCCGGAATTGTGGCGGTCCAGGTTGCCGGTCGGCTCGTCGGCGATAAGCAGGGCGGGGGCGTTGCGCAAGGCGCGCAGCAGGGCGGCGCGCTGCTTTTCCCCTCCGGAGATCTCCATCGGGAATTTTTTAGCGATATCTTCCAGGCCGAAGCGCCGCAGCAGTTCCAGTCCGCGGCCGGCCTTGGCGCCCCCCAGCACCCGGGCGGGCATTTCTATATTCTCAAGCACCGTGAACTCGGGCAGCAGGGAGTCGAACTGGAAGACGAAACCGATGTTCTTCAGGCGCAGCACGGCCTTCCGGGCCTCGTCGAGGTCCTCGAGCCGCTTGCCGAAAAGGCGCACCTCGCCGCTGTAGACGTCGTCGAGGAGGCCGATGATGTTGAGGAAAGTGGATTTGCCGGAGCCGGAGGGCCCGACGATGGAGACGAACTCGCCCTTGGAGATATGGAAGTCCAGCCCCTCGAGCACCAGGATCTGCTCGTGGCCCTGGGTATAGGCCTTGCTCAGCCCGGAGATCTCGACTATTTTATCCATAGCGTATAGCGTCCACGGGGCTCACCCTGGAGGCGCGCAGAGCCGGGTAGATGGTGCTTATCATGCAGAGCAGGTAGCTGATCCCGGCGGTGGCCAGCAGGTCGCGGAGCTTCAGCTCCACCGGGACCTTGGTGATGTAATAGATGTCGGCCGGCAGCTCCACCACCGGGTAGACGGCGATGAACACCGAGATCCCCACGCCGAGGAGCAGGCCCAGCACTATGCCGGTCAGGGCTATCAGGTTCCCCTCCCAGAAAAAGACGCGGCGGATGAAGCCGGGGCCCGCGCCCATGGCGCGCAGGATGCCGATGTCGCGCAGTTTCTCTACGCTCATCATCAGGAGGTTCGAGGCGATGTTGAAAGTGGCCACCAGGATGATCAGCGCCAGCACCAGGGTCATCACGAACTTCTCCAGCTTCAGGGCGGCGAAAAGGGTCTGGTTCATGTCCGCGTAGGTCTTTACCGTGTAGGAGAACCCGAGCGTCTTGCGCAGCGCCGCGGCGGCCGGGCCGGCGTCGCCGATATCTTTCAGCCGCACGCCGAGGCCGTTGGCGCCGCCGCCGAGGCCGAAGAAATCCCCCGCCGCGCCTATGGAGCAGTAGGCCATGGTGTTGTCGAATTCGTAGTAGCCGGTGCGCAGCAGGCCGACCACGCGGAACTTGCGCATCTTGGGCAGCAGGCCCATGCCCATGCCGGCGGCCGCGCCCTGGGGCGAGACCAGCACGGCCTCGTCGCCGAGCCAGACGCCCAGATTCTTGGCCAGTTCCTCGCCGAGCACCACCCCCGGGGGGGCGTCCTTGGCAGGTTTTTCCAGCGGCGCCCAGGAGCCGAGGGTGAGGGATTTTTCAAGGCTGTTGACGGAGAACTCGCCGGCTGGGTCGAAGCCTTTGACCACTACGCCGGTGGAGCGGTTGTCGAAGGTGAGGATGGCCTGGCCGAGGACGAAAGGGGAGTCGGCGACGGCGTGGCCTTCGGAGCGGACGGCGGCGCGGGCCCTTTCCAGGTCCCTGGGCTGCATGCGTCCGTAGATGGTGATGTGGGCCTGGGCGTCGATTATCTTTTTCTTGATGTCGGACTGGAAGCCGTTCATGATGGCGAGGGTCACTATGAGGGCGGCCACGCCCAGCGCTACGCCCGCCACTCCGATGAACGTGGTGATCATGGCGAAGAGGCCTTTCCTTTTCGCCAGCAGGTAGCGTCGTGCTATGAAGAATTCAGTGGACATATACAGAAGCTCTACCAAAACGGCCGGACGGCAAGGGGGTCGGAACGCAAAAACGTGGTCTCGCACACCGTGCTCGCCACTCCCCGTCTCGGCCTCGGCGCTTACGCAAGCCTCGGCCTCCGACAGGGTTTTGCTAACCCGACCCCCTTGTCGTCCGGCGCACCCTTACTGTTGATCGGGTCTAAGCAGCGGGAACAGGATAACTTCGCGGATGGACGGTTTGCCGTTCATGAGCATGCACAGGCGGTCTATGCCGATGCCTATGCCGCCCATCGGGGGCATGCCGTACTCCATCGCCTCGATGAAATCTTTGTCCAGGATGTCGGCTTCGCCGTTGTTCTCTTCTTTCTGCTGGCGCAGCTGTTCTACCAGGCGGCTCTTCTGGTCCTCGGGGTCGTTAAGCTCGGAGTAGGCGTTGGCCAGCTCCTCGGTGCCCGCGAAGAACTCGAAGCGTTCTACGAGGCTTTCGTCGCCGGCCTTGCACTTGGCCAGCGGGGTGATGGCCGTGGGGTAATCCATCACGAAGGTGGGCTGTATCAGCGCCCCCAGGATCTTCTCGTCCATGATGCGGTCGAAGATCTTGGCGGAGGTGGTGTCCGCGCCGCATTCCACATGCAGCTTCTTGGCCAGCTTCAGCAGGTTCTCCCGGTTAAAGCCCTTCCCCTTGAGCACCTCGTGGATGTCCTCTCCGGTCTTCTCCTTCCAGGAGTCGGGCAGGCTGAGGCGCTTGAACGGGGGCTTGAGGTTTATCGTGTTGCCGTTGTATTCGATGGTCTCGGAGCCTATGATCTTGATGCAGCGCTCGAAGACGCTCTCCACGAACTCGGCCATGCCGTTGTAGTCGGAATAGGCGATGTAGGCCTCGAGGGTGGTGAACTCGGGGTTATGGCGGGTATCCACGCCCTCGTTGCGGAACACGCGGCCTATCTCGTAGGCGCCGTCGAAGCCGCCGATGAGCAGCTTCTTGAGCGGCAGCTCGGTGGCGATGCGCATGTACATCTCGTAGCGGTAGGCGTTATGGAAAGTGATGAACGGTCGGGCGTTGGCGCCGCCGGCCTGCGCGCAGAGCACCGGGGTCTCCACCTCCAGGCAGCCGCGGCCGTTGAGCTCCTCGCGGATCGCGTTGACCAGCTGCGCGCGGCGCACGAAGATGGCGCGGGCTTCCTCGTTGGAGATCAGGTCCAGGTAGCGCTCGCGGTAGCGGGCCTCGGCGTCGGTGAGCCCGTGGAACTTCTCGGGCAGCGGGCGCACGCTCTTGGAGAGCACGGTCAGCCGGGCCGCATCCACGGTGAGTTCGCCGGTCTTGGTGATGAACAGCTTGCCCTCCACGCCGAGGAAGTCCCCGACGTGCATCTGCTTCTTGAAGATCTCGTAGGCCTCTTCGCCCACGGAATCCCGCTTGACGTAGATCTGCATCTTGCCGGTGCCGTCCTTCAGGTGGGCGAAGGTGGCCTTGCCCATGACGCGCATCAGCACCATGCGGCCGGCTATGGTCACCGGGGTGTCGGCGGGCAGCTTGGCGGCGTCCGCTATTTTGTGCGTGGGCTTGAACCGGTGCGGGAACGGGTCTATCCCTTTTTCCCTTATCGCTTTGATCTTGGCGTAGTTGTTGGCGACTATTTCGTTGATGCCTGAATTAGGGGTAGGTGTTTCGTTCATTTTTTTGAGGCTATCGCGTCCTTTACTATTTTTACGAGGTTCTTGGGTTCAAAAGGTTTCTCCACGAAGGCGAAGATGTTGGAGGACAGCTCGAAGAGGTCCTTCATCTGGCCCTTGGCGGTCAGGATGACTATCGGGATATGGCTGAGCCCCTCTATCTCCTGCAGCTTGGACTGGAAGGTGTAGCCGTCCATCTCCGGCATCATGATGTCGAGGATGATGGCGTCGGGGATGACCTTGTTCGGGTCGGTGGAGGTAAGTTTATTGTAAGCCTCCAGGCCGTTGTAGGCCTCGAGCACCTCCATCTTCTCCCGCTCCATAAGAACTTTTATCAGATAAACAACGTCTTTCTCGTCGTCAACGACCATCACTTTGGACATGAGTCCCCCGTGCCTTCGCATGCAGAATGGGGGCCGTCGCCGGCCCCTATACAATGATAAGCTATTTTACAAGAAATTTCGCGAATATTACAAGCGACGGCCCGGCCGGGCTGACTGCCTGGCCGGAGCGGAGCTGCCGGCGGGAGTGAAATACCGCTGAATGAATTCCCTAAGCCAGGAGATCATTTCGCGGACGTTACCGTCGTTGATCTTGTCGGTATAGCAGAGTTCCGCGGTCTTGCGCAGGCCTATGCGGCCGGCCGTTTCCTTATGCCAGGCCGCGTCGTAGACGCCCGCTTTCAGCAGGTTGTCGTTTATCGCTTCCAGCGAGGCGTTCTCGGGGCAGAAGACCTCATGGACCTCGCAGAGGCGCCGCAGGATGTCTTCCAGCACCGCGCCGGCCAGCGTGACGGCCGAAATATAATGTCCCTTGGCCGCCATGCCCTCGGCGCGCAGCAGAAAATCCCCCATCAGGTCGGAGGCGTAGGACGCGCGCACCGCGGACGAGGCGTCCTGGAAATCGTACTGGGCTTTTTTGAGGGTGTTCAGGAAGAAGGAAAAAACGGACCCCGGGGCCCTGGGCGCCAGGTCGCTCTCCACCGAGGACAGTTCCGTGTAGTAGCGGCTCTGCCCGCCAAAGGCGTCCCGCACCAGCGCCAGGACGTCGGTCTTCCACCTGGCGTAATCGGCGTTCAGGGCCGAGAAACGGTACCACCGGTAGCGGTAGCCGTTGAGAAAATCCTCGCGGAAAACGCTCCCTTCGTCAATGAGTTGCTTGAACCTTTCGGTCATTTCGTTTTTTGCCTGCATATCCCCCCCACCCTCACAGAATATACCATAAAAGACCGCCCCCCGCCATTGACCTTGGTTATACTCCCCGCGGCACTTTCAGGGCCGCCTGCAAATATGTAGAATGGTTCTGCGGAAAGTCACGGGAGGCGCTATGTCCATAGAACGAACCCTGGTACTGGTTAAGCCCGACGGCATGCAGCGGCACCTGGCCGGCCTGGCGATAGACCGGCTGGAGAACACCCACATGGAGCTCATAGGAGCCAAGATCGCCACGGTTACCGACCGGCTGGCGCGGGAGCATTACGCCCTGCTCGAGGGCAAGGGCCCTTTCACGGACAAGAAACTTTTCGAACACTTGATAAATTTCATAAAGGGCGAATACCACGGCGATCCCAAGCACCGGGTGATGGCCCTCGTCTACCAGGGCGAGAACGCCGTGAAGAACATCCGGGCCGCTGTCGGCGCCACCAACCCGGAGGACGCCTCCCCGGACACCATCCGCGGCGCTTTCGGCCGCATCTGCCACAAGCACGGCTACTTCGAGAACGTCGTGCACGCCTCCGGCAACGCGGAAGAGGCGGACCGGGAGATCAAGATCTGGTTCAAACCGGACGAGATGCTCAGCTGACCGGGACCGCGCCTAAATGAGAATAAAAGCCCTCCTCTTCGCTCCGGCCGTCCTCCTGGGACTGCAGCTCCTCTGCGTCCCCGCAGCGGCCGCCGAGGAACGCGAGGAGCAGCGCGTCACGCTGACCACCGAGGACGGCTGGAACCTCAACGCCCGCTACCTCAAAGCGCCGGAAGGCGCGCCCACCATAGTCCTCATCCACACCGCCAAGAGCGACCTGACCGAGTGGGAGCCGTGGTTCAAGCCGATGAAGCGCCACGGCTTCGGCTACCTGGCCTTCGACCTGCGCGGCCACGGCAACAGCTTCGTCAGGCCCGACGGGTCCACCACCACCTGGCGCGCCTTCAGCATCAGCGGCTCGGATAACGAATACAACCGGATGGTGCGCGACGTGGACGCCGCCCTGGCCTACCTCTCCACCAATTCCGTCACGGCGGCCAATACCGTGCTGGCCGGCTCCGTGCTCGGGGCGAACCTGGCCATAAAGGCCGCCGCGATCAACCCCGAGATCCCGATGGTCATAGCGGTCTCCCCGGTGCTTAACGTCAACGACGTCCTGTCCGTCAACCCGCTGCGCGCCTACGGCAAAAAGCCGCTGCTGATCATAGCCGGCGCGGACCGCGCCAAGCAGTACAAAGAATTCCAACTGCTCAACGATATCGCCCGCATGGCCTGCGGCAAGGGCAACGTGACGGTAATGGTGGAAGCCAGGGGCTTCGGCCCCAAGCTGATAACCAAGTATAACGCCCGCCGCGTGCTGGACTGGATCAAGCACCCGCGGCTGCCGGACCTGGTGGAGATCTCCACGGCCGCGGCCGACGGGCTGGAACCTGGGACTACCGAACAGGCGGAAGCCCCGGGCGAGGAAGAAGAGGAGGCGGGGTTCCCGCAGGATTAATTCACCATGAAAAACAACGCTTTCGCCAGGTATTCCAAACTCCCCACCGAACAGAACAACCCCCGCACCCGCGACCTGGACCGGGTAACGCTGCGCTCCGTGCTCAAGAAGCTCAACTACGAGGACATGCTGGTGCCGAAGGCAGTGGCGGGCGCCATACCGCAGATAGAGCGGGCCGCGCGGGCCGTCTCCAAAACTTACCTCTCCGGGGGCAGGATCTATTTCATAGGCGCCGGCACCAGCGGCCGGCTGGGTGTGCTCGAGGCCGCCGAGATCCCCCCCACCTACGGCGTGGCGCCGGATGTTTTCACCGCCCTGATGGCCGGCGGGCAGATGGCGGTGTTCCACTCCAAAGAGGGCGCGGAGGACGTTTTTGAGAGTGGCAGGAAGGAGATCGCCGCCCTGGCCCGCCGCGGCGACACCGTGGTAGGCATAGCCGCCAGCGGCATAACCCCCTACGTGCAGGGCGGGCTGGCGGCCGGGCGCGCCAAAGGCGCGGTCACCGTGATCATCACCTGCAACCCGCGCGAAAAAGCGAAGGAGGCGGACATCCGCGTGGCCATGGACGTAGGCCCCGAGCCTGTCTCCGGCTCCACCCGCATGAAGTCCGGCACCGCCACCAAGCTGGCGCTCAACATGCTCTCCACCTCTTCCATGATAATCTCCGGCAAGGTCTACCGCAACTGGATGGTGGACGTGAAGACCACCTCGAAGAAACTGGTGCTGCGCGCGGAGCGCATTACCGCCACCGTCGGCGGCGTGGACCAGGCCGAGGCGCGGCGCCTGCTGGACCTGACCGGCAACGACGTGAAGACCGCCATCGTTATGGCCCGGCTCGGCCTGGACCGCGCCCGGGCGGAGGCCCGTATAAAGAAAGCCAAAGGCTTCCTGAAGAATATACTGGGCTAACTATATTGTTTAACTTCCTCTCCTCCCTCCGGCTGTTCTACGCCGTCTGCCTCGCGCTGGCGGCGGCCTTCGTCTATCAGACCGTTTTCAACCGGGGCGCGCCCGTGTATGCCGCGCCGTGGTTCTCCGCGCTGGGCGTGCTGCTCGCCGTTAATATCGCCGCCTGTGCCGGCCGCCGCGCGCGGACCGCGAACCTCCAGTTCATCCTGGTACACGCGGGCCTGGTGCTCATCATCCTGGGGGCTTTCGCCAGCCGGGCCTTCCGCTTCGAGGCGCAGCTGCCGCTGCGCACCGGGACGGAGACCAGCCTGGCCCAGGCCGGCAACGCCCTGTACAGGTTGCCCTTCTCCGTAAAGCTGCAGGATTTCCGCCTTGAGTACTACCGCGAGCCCTCCGGGGTCATTACCGTTTCCGAAGACAAAGCGCGCCGGGAATTCGCGGCCGTCCCGGGCGAGGTCATAAAGCTCCCGGAGTACGGGGCGGAGATAAAAGTGCTGCGGCTGCTGCGGGACTTCGGCCTCTCCGGCAAGGACAAGGCCGCCGACAAATCCCCCTACTGGCATAACCCGGCGGCGCAGCTGGAGATAAAAACCCGCGGGAAGGCGCGGACCTTCTGGTTCTTCGTCAATTTCCCCGGCATGCACCGCGGGGACCTGCCGTTCGGAGTTCAGTACGGCCTCAGGGACGCCGAGGTGAAGAACTTTACCAGCTCCCTGCTCATAACCCCGGCCGGCGCCGGGGCTTTCACCGGGGAAGTCTCCGTGAACAGTCCGCTCAGGACTGGCGGCTACACCCTCTACCAGTCCAGTTACGACCCGGCCGACGCCGGCTACTCCCTGCTCACCGTGGCGCGCGACCGCGGCGCGTGGCTGGTCTACCTGGGCTTCGGAACACTGCTGTGCGGCATCCTCCTATGGCTAAAGAAGTAGTCTTCGCCCTTAACCTCGCTTTCGCCCTGGCGCTGTTCGCGCTGGCGGCCTCGGCCACCGGCTGGGTGGCCCGCGCGCCCAGGATCCACCGCGCGGCCGCCGCCATACTGGCCGCCTCCTGGCTGGCGCTCACGGCGGGCCTCGGCCTGTTCTGGGTCCGGCTCGGCCGCCCCCCGCTCTCCAACCAGTACGAATCGCTGCTGGCCCTGCTCTGGTTCGTAGCGCCGCTGGCCCTGTACTTCTACCGGGGCAGCCGCCGCCCGGAAGTCCCCGCGGCCGGGGCGCTGCTCTCCGTTCTTTTCTTCGGCGGGGCCGCGCTCCTCGACAGCACGGTGCGCCCGCTGATGCCGGCGCTGCGCTCCAACTGGCTGATCATACACGTGGTCTCGTCCATGGCCGCCTACGCCGCCTTCGCCCTGGCCGCGGCCGCCGCCGCCTGGGGCCTGTTCAGGAAGGAAGCCCTGGAGGAGGACGAGACGGAACTGCGGCTGGTAAAGGCCGGCTTCGCCTTCCTGACGCTGGGCATCGCCACCGGTTCGGTCTGGGCCGAATCGGCCTGGGGCGCCTACTGGAGCTGGGACCCCAAGGAGACCTGGTCGCTCCTGACCTGGCTGGCCTACGCCGCCGCCCTGCACCTGCGCCGGTCCGGCTGGCGCGGCAAAAAATTTGCGCTAATGCTGCTGGCCTGTTTCGCGCTGGTGATGTTCACCTACTTCGGGGTGAACTTCCTGCTCGGCGGGCTGCACAGCTACGGCTGATCCAAAATGACGCTCAAAGACGCCGCCGGAAAGATAAAGGGCCTGGCCCTTCGCCACCGCGAACTGCTGGTGAAGGCCGCCGTCTATTCCGGCGCGGCCGGCTGCGCCGCGCTGGCCCTGCTGTTCGGGCCGACGCACCTGATAGAGCTCACCGAGACGCCCAAGTTCTGCGGCCTCTGCCACTCCATGAAGCCGCAGCACCAGGCCTGGGAACATTCGGCCCACCGGACGGCCCGCTGCGTGGACTGCCACCTGCCCAACGACAATCCCGCCAACCACTATTTCTGGAAGACCATAGACGGCAACAAGGACGTCTTCTACGAATTCTCCGGCCTGCGCGAACACGACGAGATAAAGCTGTCCGCGCACGGCCACCGCGTGCTGCAGGGCAACTGCATCCGCTGCCACGAAGGCCTGGTAGCCCATATAGACAACAAGCGCGCCTGCATAGACTGCCACCGCACGGTGGGCCATAAAATGCAGGGAACGCTGGAAACGAGAGAGGATTGATATGAAAAAAATTATTCTGACCGCGCCGCTGCTGCTGCTCTTCTTTGCCGCCTGCACCAAGAGCGCCGACCCCATAAAGGTGACGGAGCTGAAGGCCGGCGAGTACGAACCCGCGGAATGGGCCAAGAACTACCCGCTCGAGCACGAGGGCTGGGAGGCCACGGCCAACCCGACGCCCGCCGGCAAAAGCTACTACAAAAAAGGCTGGGACACCGACGGCAAGATCTACGACAAGCTCTCAGAATTCCCCTATATGCCGCTGCTGTTCGCCGGCTGGGGCTTCGGCATAGAATACAACGAGCCCCGCGGCCACATGCACATGCTGGGCGACGTGCTGGACGTGGACCCCTCGCGCCGCAAGGCCGGCGGCGTCTGCCTCACCTGCAAAACGCCCTACGCCCAGGAGCTGCAGGCCAAGCACGGCAAGGATTATTTCTCCAAGCCTTTCGACCAGGTGCACGCCCTCATCCCCAAGAACCACCAGAAGCTCGGCGTCGCCTGCATCAGCTGCCACGACGAGTCCGACATGTCGCTCAAGCTCAAGAACGAGTTCACCCTCGTCAAGGCCCTTAAAGACATGGGCGTGGACACCGCGCGGCTTTCCAGCCAGGATATGCGCTCCCTCGTCTGCGCGCAGTGCCACGTCACCTACGTGGTCAGGAAGGATAAGGACATGAAGTCGGACTCCGTCTTCTTCCCCTGGCAGAACTCCAAATACGGCCATATCTCCATAGAGGACATTATAAAGAGGATAAAGAGCGATCCCGCCCACCTGGAATGGACGCAGGCCGTGACCGGCTTCAAGCTGGGCTTCCTCCGCCACCCCGAGTTCGAGCTTTTCTCCAACGAGAGCACCCATTGGAAGGCAGGCCTGGCCTGCTCCGACTGCCATATGCCCTACACGCGCTCAGGCTCCAAAAAGATCTCAGACCACCGCGTGATGAGCCCGCTGAAGAAGGACATGAAGGCCTGCATCCAGTGCCATACGCAGGGCAAGGACTGGCTGCTGGAGCGCGTGAAGGCCATACAGGACCGCACCGCGTCACTGCAGCTGCGCGCCGGCTACGCCACCGCCGCGGCGGCCAAGCTCTTCGAGCGGGCCCACGCCGCGCAGAAGAGCGGAAAGAAGCTGGACCAGGCGGTATACGGCAAGGCTAAAGACTATTACGAGGAAGCTTTCTACAGGGTGACCTTCATAGGCGCCGAGAATTCCATGGGCTTCCATAACCCTACCGAGACCCTGCGCGTGCTGGGCGACGCCGCCTATTTCGCGGGCAAGTCGGAAGGCCTGCTGCGGCAGCTGCTGGCCCTGGCCGGCGCCCCGGCCCCGGCCAGGCTGGACCTGGAGCTCGGCAAGTACCTGGAGAACCGGGGACAGAAGAAACTGGGTTTCGACAAGACCGTGGAATTCAAGGACCCCTTCCGGAACCAGGAAAAATTCTAAGCCCTCCCGGAGTAAAAAGCCCGCGCCAGGCCGCGGGCTTTTTTATTTGCGCAACCGTTCCGGGCCCCGGGCCGTAATACCTCAGGCCCCCGGAGACCCCCGGAGGCGCCAGAGTTAATTTTGTAGAATCAGGATATGCCGATGCTCTATTCCCTCTTACTCCTGGCCTGTCTCCCGGCCGCCGCCGCCGGCCAGCAGGCGCTCACTTTCGAAGAGGCCCGCAAGGCCATGCTTGCCGCCAACCCTCAGGCCCGGGCCGCGGCGCTGGACCTGGAAACCGCCGCTTCGAGGGAAGCCTCCGCGCGCGGCGGCCTTTACCCGAGTTTTTACGCCGACGCGGACTGGGCCCGCGCCGGCTCGCAGGGCGCCGACCCCTACGATTCCTACTCCTACGGCTTCAGCGGCTCGCAGCCGCTCTTCGCCCCGGCACTGCCGGCGGCGGTCCGGTCCGCGGCCGCCTCCAGGCGCGCGGCCCAGGCCGCGCAGGACAGGACCGTCTCCCGCCTGGCCTACGAGCTCAGGAACGCTTTCGCCGATATCCTCAACGCCCGCGGCGCGCTGGCCCTGTCGGAGGGTACGCTGAAGCGGCGCGCCGACAACCTGGAGCTGATACGCCTTAAATACCAGGCCGGCCGCGAGAATAAAGCCGCCCTGCTGGAAACTGAAGCCGCCCTCAAGACCGCGCAGTGGCAGCACGAGCGCTACGCCAAGAACCTCCGCCTGCTGGAGCGGAAACTCAACCGGCTCCTCGCCCGCCCGGCGCAGGCCCCGGCCCCGGAACTTTCCCTGCCCCTGCCCCCGGAGCCGCCGGCGGAAGTGTCCGCTTTCGAACCCGTACTGGAAAACCATTATTCGCTGCGGGCCGCGCGGGCGGTCCTGGAGGGAGCGAACGCCTCGCTCTCTTCGGCCGGCAGCGCCAGGCTGCCGGAGGCCAGGGCCACCGGCAGCTACAAGTGGGCCGGTTCTGACTGGCCGACAGCGCCCAACAGGTGGGCCCTGGGCGCCAGCCTCAGCCTGCCGCTGTTCTCGGGCGGCAGGCTCGCCTCCAACCAGGACGCCGCGGGGACCGCCGCCCGCGCCGCAGAGGCCGCCCTGAAGAACGCGCGGGACGAGGTGTTCCTTAACGCCGAGGACGCCTTCCTGTCCTGGCGCGAGGCCCGCGCCTACCTGGACGTGGCCCGAAGTTCGCTCGACGCCGCCGAGGCCCGCGCCTGGCTGGTGCGCAAGCAGTACCTGGCCGGCCAATCCTCCTATTTCGAATGGCGCAACGTGGAAGAACAGCTTATCGGCGAACAGAACCAGTACCTTTCCGCGGGGCGCGCCCTGGCGGCGGGCTACGCCGCGTTCACGCAGGCTATCGGAGAATAACAGCATGAAAACATCCTTCTTCAGAACAAAGAAATTCATCTTCGGGCTGGCGTTCCTGCTGCTCGCCGGCGGGAGCTGCGCCGGGCTCAGGCACAAGCGGGCCGCGGCAGAAACCAAACGCCTGGCCGCCCTCACGGCCGCCAATCCTGAGCGCGGGGTACTGGTCACCAAAACCCAGGCCACCGGCAGCGTGGAGCCGGAGAACCGGGTGCTGGTGACCCCTTCGGTGAGCGGTCGCGCAGAAACCGTGCTCTTCACGGAAGGCCAGCTGGTAAAGAAAGGCGAGGCGCTGGCCTGGATCAGTTCCAGCGAGCGCACGGCCCTGCTGGACTCCCTGAGAATGCAGGAGTCCACCCCGCAGGAACGGAAGATGGTGGAGGAAGCCTACAACCTCACTCCGGTGGTGGCCCCGATAAGCGGCATGATCGTCAAGCGCGCCGTGGAACCCGGCCAGTCGGTCAGCCAGGCAAAAGAGCTGGGCGTGATCTCCGACAGGCTGATAGTTAAGACTTTCGTGGACGAGACCGACATCGGCGCGGTCAGGGAGGGGCAGCGGGCGGATTTCTATCTCGACGCCTTCCCCAAGGAGAAGCGTTCCGGGCGGGTGCTCGCCATCTCGCACGAGTCCACGCAGAGGGACGGCGTGATAGTTTACGAGGTCAAGATCCTCCCCTCCGGGAGCATCGCCGCCCTGCGCTCCGGCATGACGGCCGACGTGCTTATAACCACCGGCAGCCGCAAGGACGCCCTGACGATCCCCAAGAAAGCCGTGAAGTACCGCGACGGCGACGCGCTGGTCTCCGTAAAAGAAGGCGCCGCGGGCAAGCTGAAGGAAAAGAAGATAACCGTGGGCGCGGCCGACGAGGCCAGGATAGAGGTGACCGAAGGCCTGGCCGAGGCCGACACCGTGTACTATTCCACCGGCATAGCCAAGGAGCGGAGCGGGTTCAATGTCAACTTCTGACGCCGCGCGGCCCCTCATCGACATCCGGCAGGTCTCCAAGACCTACATAACCGGCACCTTCAAGGTGGAGGCCCTCAAGGAGGTCTCGCTGCAGGTGCGCGCCGGCGAGTTCGTCTCGCTGGTCGGGCCTTCGGGCTCCGGCAAGAGCACGCTGCTGCACATCATGGGTTTCCTGGACCGGCCGGACTCGGGCGAGTATTTCTTCGCCGGGCATCCCACCGCCAAACTGGGCGAAGGCCGCCTGGCCGCCATCCGCAGCCGCATGGTCGGCTTTATCTTCCAGTCCTTCCACCTTTTAAAGCGCACCACAGCCCGGGACAACGTGCTGCTGCCCATGGTCTACACCGGGCTCGGAACCGATTCCCCCAAGGCCCTCGAATGCCTGCGGCTGGTGGGGCTGGCCGACAGGGTCAAGCACAAGTCCAACGAACTTTCCGGCGGGCAGTGCCAGCGCGTGGCCATAGCCCGTTCGCTGGTCAACGACCCGCTGGTGATAATGGCCGACGAGCCCACCGGCAACCTGGACGCCGCGAGCCGCCAGGAGGTGATGGAGGTCATCCGGGACCTTAACTCCAAGGGGCTTACCGTCATCATTGTCACGCACGACAACGAAGTCTCCGAGATGACCGACAGGGTGGTGCGGATGAAGGACGGCGTGATAGTGTCGGACGAGGTGCGCCGTCCGAGCGCGACCTCCGCCGCCGCGCGGTCCGAACTGCCGCCGGCCCGGCTGGGTTTCTCCCCTTCCGAATTTTCCGAACAGCTGAAAGTGGCCTTCAAGGCCATCTGGAGCCACAAGATGCGCAGCGCCCTGACCGTGCTGGGCATCTTCATCGGCGTGGGCGCGATAATCTCGCTGATGACCATCAGCGAGGGCTTCATGAAGAGCCTGCTCTCGGCCGCCAGCGAGGAGGACGCCAAGAAGGTCTGGGTCACCCCGCGCTGGCAGCACGGCAAGCCCCGGCGCCGTTTTACGCTCAACGAAGTGGAAGCCCTCAGGGCGCGCGTGCCGCTGGCCGAAAAGATCACGCCGTCGCTCAACCGGAACCTGGAGATCTCCGCCGGAGACAAGCGCGTGGAGTCCACGGTCAACAGCCGCGAAGGCTACGACCCCGCCGAGCAGAAGGCCAAGCGGGACTATTTCGAGAACCGCAAGGTGGAGGGCCGCTTCTTCACCCGGGGAGAGAACCTGAACCGCGCGCGCGTGGCCGTGATAAACAAGGCCCTGGCGAAAAAACTGTTCGATTCGGGCGAGGCCCTGAACGCCGAAATAAGGATAAAGGGCATAACCTTCGCCGTGATCGGCGTGGCGGACAACCACAAGGCCGAGGATATCTTCGGCGGCCAGCCTACCGCCTACATCCCCCTTACTACGGCGTCCAAGCGCGTTTTCGGCTCCCAGCGGCTGGACTACCTGGAGGTCACGGCCCCGTCCCCGGACGAGGCGCAGGAGGCCCGGCGGCAGATCATAACCGTGCTCCGGGAGGAGCGCGGCATCCGCGAGGACGCGGAGGAAGATTTCGAGGTGAAGACGTTCGAGACGCAGATAGAGATGTTCAAGAGCACGATGGGCAAGATCTCGGCGGTAGTCTACGGCATCGCCGGCATCTCGCTCTTGGTAGGCGGCATCGGCATCATGAACATCATGCTGGTCTCCGTGACCGAGCGCACGCGCGAGATCGGCCTGCGCAAGGCCCTGGGAGCCCGCAATTCCGATATTCTCAGCCAGTTCCTGATAGAGGCGGTGGTGCTCTGCGTGATAGGCGGGATCCTGGGCGTGGGGCTGGGCTTCGGGCTGGCCTGGGCGGCCTACTTCTTTACCAAGGTGCCGCCCACGCTGGGCGTCGGCACCATAGCTTTCGCCCTCGGTTTCTCTACTTTCATCGGCGTGGGCTTCGGCTTCTGGCCGGCCCTGCGCGCCGCCATGCTGGACCCCATAGAAGCCCTCAGGTATGAGTAACCCGGTTGCCTAAGCCAAGGGAACAGGAACGCAAAAACGTGGTCTCGCACACCGTGCTCGCCACTCCCCGTCTCGGCCCTCGCGCTTATGCAAGCTCGGGCCTCCGACAGGGTTTTGCTAACCCTGTCCCCTTGGCTTAGGCCGCATCCAATCACTAATACGTATTGTAAAGCTCGAGGAGGAGTTCCTCGTGCATTTTGTCGGCGGCGCCGCCGTTCATGGAGTAGTTATTGAGGATGGAGGTGAAGATCAGGGTTTTGCCCTTCTTCGTCTTCAGGTAACCGGTGTAGGAGCGCACGCCGTTGAGCGAGCCCGACTTCAGCCGCAGCCCCTTCTCCAGCGGCGTCCCTTTGCCCAGGCTCCTGACATGCCCGGTAGCCTCGGGATCCCCGGGGTACACCAGCGAGTCGTAAAAATCCGGAAAATATTTTTTCTTGTACACCGCGGCCAGCAGGTCCGTGAAGGTCTCGGCCTTAGTCATGTTGCGCCAGGACAGGCCGCAGGCGTCGGCCAGCTTCAGCTCGGATACGTCTACCCCGTTGGCCGCCAGGAAATCCTTTACGGCTCCCAGGCCGGCCTCCGGCTTGCCGCCGCCGAGGTGCCTGAGCAGCAGCTCGGCGTACAGGTTGAAGCTGCGTTTATTGGTGACGCGCACCGCGTCCTTGAGCGGCCTGGAAACCGTTTCGGCTATAAGTTCCAGCTTCGCCCCCTGCGCCGGAGTTCCCTTCAGCGGTTTTTTATTGGCGTTCACTCCCGCCCGGGTAAGATAGGCGCCGAAACTCTGCGCCGCGAACAGGGCGGGGTCCGGCAAGGCGCCTTTGATGGCGAACTCCGGGGCCCCCTGGGGGATGCTGCCGCGCAGCACAGCCAGCGTCTGGCCGGGGAAGGCGTAGATATAGCCGTTATCGCCCGAGCCGGCGGGCCCGGTCTTCAGGTAGTTCTCGAATTTAAGCCCCTCCACGAACGGCTCGGTGCGCAGCACCGCCGCTTCGCCGCCAACGGCCGCGGCCGGCTTCAGGTAGAGCTTATAAAGTCCGTCGTTAGAGGTCAGGGCCGAAGGCTGGGCCGCGTAGTAATTGCCTATGTCCTCCCAGGCCCACGAGCCGGGCTGCACGCTCTCGAAAGCGGAGTCGTCGCCGACCACGGAGCCGTTGACGACGTTTATCCCGGCGGCCTTCACGGCCCCGGCCCACTCTTTAAAGACTTCCTCCAGCGGGCGCGCGTCCTTTATCAGCTGCGAGCCCAGCGACGGGTCCCCGCTCCCTTTGATATACAGGTTGCCGTTGAGGAAGCCGTTGACCACGGCGCCGTCGCGGTAGAGCCGGGTGGCGAAAGTTCTCCCGGGCCCGAATTTTTCCAGCGCGGCGGCGGCGACTAAGACTTTAAGTATGCTGGCGGGGGTAAGATTCAGCTCCGGGTTCAGCTGCGCCACGGTCCTGCCGGAGAGGTCCTTCACGCTCAGGCCCCAGGAGGCGTTCTTAACGCCGGGCGCGGCGGCCAGGGCCCGGATCTTCGCCTTGAGATCGGCGGCGTGAGACGCAGGAACGAGCGCCAGGAAAGCCAGAAAAAAGAGGATCGTCTTCATAGGTAAAAGTATATCAAATCAAAAAATGATAAATTATCCACCTATGAAACTGCTGCTCGCCTGCGCCCTCGCCCTTACCCCCTCCCTTGCGCTCTCCGGAGAACCGGCGGAAAAGAGGACTACCGTCGAGATAGAGCTGGACCCGTATTACTCCGCCATAGGCGTCTACAACAGCCTGACCGGCAAGCCCATCCCCCACCTGGAGGTGGCCTCGGAGCTGGAGATCTACCGGGAGCTGATAACCAAGTTCTACCAGCCCCGCACGCTCATAGTAGAGGCGAGCCTGAACCCGCTGCCGTATGCCGGCACCCTGGTAAAGCGCCACCAGCCCGGTTTTTACAAGGGCATGCAGTTCGGGGATAATTTCAACGCGGTGCAGGCGGCCACGGCCGGCTTCGAAGAGCCGTGGGCGCTCTCCATCTTCCTGGGCAACGTGGTGTCCTTCGATACCATCAAGAAGTCCCTGCAGGGCAAGCGCAACGGCTACTCCGGCCTGCTGATAGACCTGGGCACGCACCATATCAAGGACAATGTCCTGATCAGGGAAGGTTGGATGCAGATGGAGGGCAAGCTGAAAGGGGAGCAGATCCTGGCGGACCGCAGCCTGCGCTGGAGCTTCCGCGGCGGGGCCAAGTTCCACGAGAGCCGCTACATCGCTGACTCCTTTTTCGTCGGCTTCCGGCGCAGCCGCACGGATTTCAAGGAGAAGGGCAGCTTCTGGCTGCTCAACAGCGGCTTCGAATACACCTCGGACTTCTCGCAGAAGAAGCTGGAGCCCATACGGCATTACCTGGTGGTGGACAAGAAATTCCCCATGCAGAAGTCGCGCATGGCCTTCACGCTGGGGCTCGGCTTCGTCTGGACCGCGGATAAAAAATATTCCGGCCCGCTGTCCAACAGCGCCGCCGGAACCAAAGCCCCCAACAGTTTCCAGTTCATCCTCAGACCCAACCTGGAATTCTAGGCCGTCCGAGGAGCATAGCTCCTGTTACGGCACAGGCATAGCCTAGAACCCCATCGACAGGCTGAACTTCCTGGTCGTATCTATGCCGCCGAAGGGCGCGAAAGAGTAGTCCATCTTGAAGGCGCCGGCGCCGAACCCTATGCCGCCCGTCATCGCCCCGTCCGCCCCCGAAGCCCCTAAAGCGTAGCCGCCGCGCAGCGCCAGCATGCCGGCCAGCCCGTACTCGGTACCCACCGAGTAGGTGGTGCGGCGGTCCCGCACCTGCCTGCTCACTTCGGCCGCCAGGTTGACGGAGGGCAGCACGGCGAAAGCCGCGCCGGCGTTGACGCTCAGCGGCAGGGCCTCGCGCCTGTCGAGGAACTTGAGGCCCCGCCCCATATTCCTCACGGCCAGCCCGAAGGTTACCGGCGCCCCGGAAAGTTTCTTTACGGCGCCGAGGTCGAACGCCACGGCTGAGGCCTCGTAGCCGGCTATATTGCTGGAGATCAGCTTGGCCCCGACTCCCAGGCCGAGGCCGCCGAAATCCCTGGCCAGGCCCAGACCGAGCGCCTTATCGGAAGCTGAAAAACCGCCCGAGCTCTCACGGCCGGACCCGCGGCCTTCGAGCCCGCCGTGGTCCATCCTGGTAAAAGAGACGGCCCCCTTGAAGCCGCCCGCGGCCGGGAAGGCCGCCGACATGAAGTCGTAGCTGCCGCCCAACGCCCAGGCAGAATGCATCACCGAGACTTCCCGCTTGGCCAGGGCCAGCCCGCCGGGGTTGTAGTAGATGGAATTGGCGTCGTTGGACAGGGCGGTGTAGGCCGAGCCCATGGCCGAGGCGCGCGCCCCTGCGCCTATGTTAAGGAAGTCGGCGCCGCTGTCGAGCGCCCGCAGCAGCTGGGTGGAAGGGAACAGCAGGAAGGCCAGGGCCGCCGCCAGGACATAGGGCCTCGACAGCCAATAGATCAGGCCGTTCATGAAGTCCTTTTTAGTCCTGTCGTCGAGGCATTTCATAACCTTACCTTACCACCGCGAACTTGCCGGTCTTCTTCAACTTTCTTCCGTTGCTGGTAACCTCCGCCTGGTAATAGTAGATGCCGCTGGTAAATTCTCCGCGCAGTTCCACTTCATAGGCCTGCTCTCCGCCGGCAGCGCCGGGCGCGCCGGCCGCGGCGGCCTCGTAAGCCAGCCGGCCCGAGGCCGTGTATACCTTTACGGCCAGCTTCTCTCCGGCCGAAGCGGCCACATGGAGCACCGGCTTAGCCCCGCCCGTGGCGGGGTTCGGGAAAACGTAGACGCTGCCCAGGGAGAACTCTCCGGAGGGCTGGGCCGGCGCGGGAGGCGCGACAGGCGCGGGGTCCACAACGGGTGCTGGATCCACAACGGGCGCTGGATCCACAACGGGCGCGGGATCGACAACAGGCGCAGGGTCCACAACGGGCGCCGGGGCTTCGGGCGCGGGAACCGCGGCCATGATCTGGTACACGGAGAAATGCCCGGTCTCGGCGCTCACCACTTTATCTTCCTTGGAAACGGCGGAGACCAGCAGTTCCCATTCGCCGGAGTCCCCGTTCCAGTAGGCGACCTTCAGCGCGTTCTCGTCGGCGCCGGCCGGCAGCAGGTCCGCCCTGTAAGGCATGGAGATCATGACCGGCTTTTCAAAAGTCTCGCCGTGCGGCCCGAATTCGAAAGCCTCGGAAACCGCCGCCAGCCCCTTGGCTTTCATCTTGCCGGCGCGCTTCTCCTTTTCGGCGGGGAGCACAGCCGCCCCGTCCTCGGGCCCCGCGGTCAGCAGCAGATCGGGGTTCCCCTTGAAAGCGCCTTTGGGAAGCTTCACTTTCGCGCCGCCCAGGCCCACCCGCTCGCCCTCGCGCTTCTCCTGCACCGCCGCAACGACCGTCTTATTGCTCGATAGCCCGCGGTTCATGCTCTCGCCGGTGAAAAGCCTGCCGTCGGCGAGGCTGCCTGCGACTTTTACAGAGAATTCCCCCTCGGGGATTATCTCCGCCACGGCCTGGCGGCTGAACTTGAGCAGCAGGTAAGTCACCCCTTCCATCCCGGGGAACTCCTCGCTGTCGCCGGTGTAAAGCTTGGAAGTCCATTTCGGGTCGGGGTTTATCGGCACTACGCTGACCCCGTTCACCGCCGTTATACGGACGCTGGCGGGCAGCACCGAGGCGGCGTCCGCTTCGGGGAGTCCTATGACGACGCTGACCCATTTTCCGTTAGCCTTGGGGTTGATGCTAGAAGGGTTAAGTTTTACGAAAGCCTTGGGTTCGGCCTGTATCTTGGAGAAATAGATGCCGCCCACGGGATCGTCCAGGTAGGACAGCCCGCCGCCTATGGAGTAGAGATACTTATCAGTAGAGACCGCGGCCAGCGACAGCAGGTTCTGCGGCAGGGTCTGCAGCGCCTGCCAGGCCCCGAGGCCGCCGTCGGAGGAGATCGGGGAGAAGTAGACGGAGTTAACCACCCCGCCGTCGAAGCCGCCGAGCAGGTAGACGCTCTTCTCGGTGGCGATCATGCCGTAGAAGGCCAGCTGCTCGGGCAGCTGGGGCTGTGCGGCCCAGGCGCCGAGCGTGCCGTCGCCATTAATGACGGCCGAATAAACCGCGCGCGAGACCGCCGCGGGAGGGATCCCGCCGGCGCCGTAAAGCTCGGCGGAGGAAGAACCGCCCAGCACGAGCAGGCGGCCTCCCCTGGCGATAGAGCGGTGCCCGAACAGAGGAGAAGGCAGCGGGGTTTCGATCCGCCAGGCGCCCAGGGTGCCGTCGGCGTTTATCGGGGACGAGTAGGCCTGCGCCGCCGCGCCGGTGCCGCGCGCCACGCCGCCGGTAACGTAGATCCTGCCGCCGTACACGGACGCCGAGTGCGCATACAGGCGCTGCGGCATGGCCGTGGTGGCCCTCCACGCGGTCAGGGTGCCGTCCGCGTTTACGCCGGTGTGGTAGACCCTGTTCATGTGGCCGGCCATGTTGTTGCCGCCCAGGACATAGAGGCGGCCGTTATAAGAGACGGAAGCGTGCAGGCCGAGGCCGAGGAACTCCGGCATGGCGCTGGCCGGCTGCCAGGCGCCGAGGGTCCCGTCCTCGTTCATCGAGGCGCAGTAGTAAACGTTGTTGAGGTAGCCGCCGTTGGACGCCCGGTCGCTGAGCCCGCCGGCCACGTAGATGCGGCCGCCCAGGACTTCGGCGGTGTGGGACATCAGGGGCTGGGGCAGCGGGGTGGCGGCGTAGAACTGCGCGAAAGCGCAGGCGGGCAGCAGCGTAAGAGCCGCAAGAAGTCTGAATGTTACCGCCGCACCGCGCATAGTCCCTCCGTTGTAGAAAATAAAAAAAACCGATAACAAAGCCCTTATTAAAGACTTTAGTTATTCGGTAGCTCGGCTGGCAAATGACACGCGCTCATCTCTTCGGCAGCTCGTCCGGCGTGTAGACCTGTGTCTCTTTAGCCCCGCAGCTTTGCGCCCCCGGCCTTTCGGCACGGGTTTGCTATTATCGTTACTATGTTATAGCAGACAAATCCCGGATCGGCAAGGTGTATTTAGTCACACACGGGAAATAGCCCGGAGCGGCTATTTCCGGCTATAGCGGCCGCTCTTCATGGCGTCAAAATAGGCGACTTCGCCAGGTGTGAGGAACCGCGGGGTGAGCCCAGCGGCCTTTATGCAGTCCAGTATATAGAAAAGGGCGGTAAGCACCTCGTTTACGGCTTGCCCGGCAGCCCCCCCCAGCGCCTCGGGGGAGCAGTAGAGCGCCTGGTCCGGGGAAAGGACATTGGCGAGCAGGTAGTCCCGGCCGTAGCGGGCCAGCGACGCCGCATTGTGGGGCGCCAGGCCCCGGGCCGGGGGCACGACAGGATAGACCGGCAGGGCCAGCCGGCGCCTTATGTCCTCATTAACCCTGCTATTTAGCTCCAGGGCGCCCTCCACCCCGGAGTGGGAGACCACCAGGCCGTGGTTGGCGAGAAAGAACACCTGCGGCCCGCGCGGCACGGCCCGCTCGCCCACGGAGGCGCAGAGCTGCGGGCCCGGCGACCGGTAAGGGATGAACTCGGCGTTCGGGAACAGCCGGCGGCCGAGACTATGGCCTTCGGCGCTCATGTTAAGGATATTGGCGTAGACCGAGTGGGTGTGCACGACCACTGTATTGAGCAGGGCGTGGAAGCCGGTCTCGATCGAAGGTTTGACGCCGGGCACGCCCTTCACCTCCAGGGCCTGCGCGCAGATATAGTCAGAGAACTCCCCTTCCTCCCCGGGCCCGGCGGCGATGCGGCGCTTTATGTTGCCGTAGTTCACCAGGGCGTAGCCGGAGGCGGGCGTCACGTCCTTAAGCTGCACTCCGGAAGCCTTTACCAGCATCCGCTCGGGGCCTATCTTGACGGAAACGTTGCCGCCGCCGCCCTGGGTCAGGTCGGGGCGGGAGCCCGCGGCGCGGGCCGCCCTGGCCAGCAGTTCGGGGCCGTTGTCCAGCGACGGGTCGAAAGGCATTATTTCTTGGCCCTCGGGTGCGCCTTGTCGTAGACTTCTTTGAGGCGCTCCAGGGAAACGTGCGTGTAGATCTCGGTGGTCTGCAGGTTCTTGTGCCCGAGCATCTCCTGCACGGACTTCAGGTCGCAGCCGTGGTCGAGCATGTGGGTGGCGAAGGAATGGCGCACGGAATGCGGGTTCATAGGCCTGGCGAAACGGGCGCGCTTCGCCATTTTCTTAAAGATAAGCGCTATGCCGGCCCCGCTCAGGCGGGTGTTCTTGTGGTTGAGAAAAAGGGGGTTGCCGTGGGCCAGCGGCTTGGGGCGGGTCTCCAGGTAGGCGCGGATGGCCGTCAGCGCCTTATCCCCCACCGGGACCAGGCGTTCGCGCGATCCTTTGCCCATCACCCGGGCGAAGCCCGAGTAAAGGTCCAGGTCCCCGATATTCAGGCCCGCGGCCTCCGAGCGCCGCAGGCCGCTGGAATAGACCAGCTCGAAAAGCGCGTAGTCGCGCAGCGCGAAGTAGTAGCCCTTTTCTTTGGCGTTCACCTCTTCCGGGCTGTTGTAATCCTGCAGTTTGCCCACCTCCCCCTCGGTCAGGAACCGCGGCAGGCGCTTCTCTTTTTTGGGGATGGTGATCAGGTCGAAGGGATCCGTCTCCAGCTGCCCGGTCTCGAGCAGGTACTGCACGAAGGAGCGCACCGCCGAGATCTTGCGGAGCAGGGTGTTGCGGGAGACCTTCCGGTCGCTTATGGAGGCGATGTAGCCGCGCATCAGCAGGCGGTCCATGCCCGCCGGGGCGGCGGCCTTGCCGTCGGCGTAGGCGAGGAACTCGCCCAGGTCGAACTGGTAAGCTTTTATGGTGTTCCTGGCGAAATTGCGCTGCGCCCTCAGGTGCAGCAGGAACTGGTCTACCAGCAGTTTCATAAGTAAATTCTAGCAGAAAAAGCGGGACGGCGGGTTTTGCCCGCCGTCCGCAGTCCCGGTCCGCCGCGTCTCAGGCGGGCTTGTTCTTCAGGCTCAGCAGCCGCTCCACCTCTTCGGGCGTGGGCTGCTCTATATTGCGGCACTTCGGGAAACCCGAGCAGGCCAGGAAGTAGCCGCGAGCGCTCTTGCGCAGCAGCATCGCGTTCTTGTTGCACTTCGTGCAGATCTTTTCCGTCTTGATCGGCGAGAAGTACTCCTGCTTGTTGCCTTCCTTGTCGAGCGGCACCTTGCCCTTGCACTTGGGAAAGCGCGAGCAGGACAGGTACTTGCCGAAGCGGCTCTCGCGCTGCACCATGGGGGAGAGGCAGAGCGGGCATTTCTCGTCGGTCTTGATAACGTTCGGGCGGGACTTGGTCATGTCCTTTTCCGCCGTGGCGAGCTCTATGGCGAACGGGCCGTAGAACTCCTTCATGAACTTCACCCAGTCCATGGTGCCGTCGGCGATATCGTCGAGCTTGTCCTCGATGGAGGCCGTGTAGGAGATCTCCATGATGTCCTTGAAGAAATCCTTGAGCTTCTCGGTCACCAGGGCGCCCAGCTCGGTGATCAGGAGCTTGCGGTCCTTTTCCTTGTTGATATAACCGCGGTCCACCACGTTCTTGATGATCACGGCGTAAGTGGAAGGGCGGCCGATGCCGTGCTTCTCCAGCGTCTTGATGATGCTGGCTTCGTTGTAGTTCGGCGGGGAGCTGGTCTTGTGCGCCTTGGTGGAGACGTCCTTGAGGACGACGACGTCGCCTTCCTTGAGCGGCGGAAGCGCCATCGAGCCTTCCTCGTCCTCGCCGGCCACTTCCTCTTCCTTCTCTTCCATGTAGATCTTGAGGTAGCCTTCGAACTTGATGGTGCGCCCGCTCGTGCGCAGCACGGCGCGGCCGCCCTCGTCGGAGAACTCCACGGAGAGCGAGTCGAAGATCGCTTCTTCCATCTGGCTGGCCATGAAGCGGCGCCAGATCAGGTCGTAGAGCTTGGCCTGGTCGGGGTTGAGGAACTGGCCGACCTCCTCGGGCCGCTTGTAGGCCGAGGTGGGGTGGATGGCCTCATGCGCTTCCTGCGCGCCCTTGACCTTCTTGAGATACGTGGGCGGCTTGGCCGGGCAGAAATCCTTGCCGTAGATCTCGGCGATGAACTTGGCCGCTTCCTTCTGCATGTCGGCCGACACGTTGAAGGAGTCGGTGCGCATGTAGGTGATGAGGCCGGAGCGCTCGCCGCCCATCTCCACGCCTTCGTAGAGGCTCTGCGCCACCTTCATGGTGCGGTCCGAAGAGAAACCCAGCTTGTTGTAGGCGTCCTGCTGCAGCGTGCTGGTGATGAACGGCGGCTTGGGTTTCTGGCGCACGGCCTTGGCGTCCACCTTGGACACCGTAAGCTTGGAATTGCGCAGGTGGGTGCCGGCCTCCACGGTGTCCTCAATCTTCTTGAAGACGGAGGTCTTGTAGCGGTAGTCCTCGGCGAAGAGCTTGAGCAGGATGGTCTGCTCCACGGCGGCGCCGCCCCAGCGCACCAGCTTGGAGTCGAAATCCTTGTAGCCGCTCTTGTCGCCCTCGGGCATGACCTTGGCGAGCCTGGTATAAAGCGTGTAATAATCCTCTTCCTTGAAGGCGGCTATCTCCTTGGCGCGCTCGGCGATCAGGCGCACGGTCACGCTCTGCACGCGCCCGGCGGACAGGCCGCTCTTTATCTTGTTCCACAGCAGCGGGGAAAGCTTGTAGCCCACGATGCGGTCTATGATGCGGCGGCTCTGCTGCGCGTTTACCAGCGCCATGTCCAGGTCGCGCGGGCTCTTGAGGGATTCCTCTATAGCGCTCTTGGTGATCTCGTGGAAACTGATGCGCTTAAAAGGCACGTCCGCCTTGATCGCTTCCCTGAGATGCCAGCTGATGGCCTCCCCTTCGCGGTCAGGGTCGGTGGCCAGGTAGATCACGTCGGCGTTCTTGGCTATCGTGTTGAGTTCGGCGATGATCTTCTTGGCCCGTTCTACGAGCACGTATTTGGGGGTGAACTCGCCGGCGGTATCGACGCCCAGTTCGTCCTTGGGCAGGTCGCGCACGTGCCCGAAGGAGCTGCGCACGACATAATTGGCGTCCAGGAAGCGGCTTATCGTCTTTTCCTTGGTAGGAGACTCGACAATGACCAGGTGCCGCTTGGCGGATTTCGAAGGTTTGTTAGGTTTCTCAGTTTTTTCAGCCATAAATTAGATATCTATAATATTATATTTTATCCTTATAAGGCAAAGAGCAGGACTGATTTCCGCCGGATTTAGCTGGTGGATAGACCCGCAGGGGCGGCCGGGGTATTACCCCGAGCACCCGTTGGGGAAGGGAGGCTCAACCGGTTCCTCCGGTTGAGGGGAACCGCGCAACGGTTCCCTGCAGTCCGGGTGAGCGGGGTAATACCCCGGCCGCCCCGGGGAACAGGCCCCGAACTAGCATTGGCGCGAGGTCAGAACTACAGCGCGCGGCAGTAGCGGCCGTTGCGCGACACCAGCAGCGGCGAAGTCTCCAGCTCGAACAGCGCCGCCGCCGCCCTCTGTACCGGCCAGCCCAGCCGGCACGTCACCTCGTCCGCGCTCAGCCCTTCCTCCGCCGCCGCTATCGCGCCGTAGGCCTCCAGCCCGTCGGGAGAAAGCGCCCGCAGCGCTGCCTCGGAGGGCCCGCCCGGCGCGGGGCGCAGCCGCAGCCCGAACAGCCGTTCCGGCGGGAAACAGGCTATCACGTCCTCGCCAGTCTCCGCCGGGTAAGCCCCGTTCTTGATGAAATAATTAGGCCCCCGGCTCACCGGAGAATCCACCGGCCCCGGCACCGCCAGCACCTCGCGGCCCTGCTCCAGCGCGAAGCGCGCCGTTATCAGCGCCCCCGACTCAAAGCCCCCCTCCACCACCACCGTGGCCAGCGAGAGCCCGGAGATGACGCGGTTGCGCCGCGGGAAATTGGCCTGCAGCGGCCCCTTGTCCAGCGGGAATTCCGAGACCAGGGCGCCGCCGGCCTCCGCTATCTTCGCGGCCAGCCGCCGGTTCTCCTCCGGGTAGATCCTGTTCAGGCCCGTCCCGAGCGCGGCCCAGGTGACCCCGCCGGCCTCCACCGCCGCCAGGTGGGCCGCGGTATCTACCCCGCGGGCCAGCCCGCTGACCACCGCCACCCCGGCGCCGGCCAGTTCCCCCGCCAGGCGGGCAGCGGTGCGCAGGCCGTAAGGCGTAGCCCGGCGCGTGCCCACTATGGCGGCGGCGGGCAGCGGCTTAAAGTCCCCCCGCAGGTACAGCACCAGCGGCGGGTCGTAGATCTCTTTTAAAAGTTCGGGGTAGCCCTCGTCGAGGGCCGTAAGGACCAAAACACCGCAGCGCTCGGCCGCGCGCAGCTCTTTCTCCGGGTCGGCCGCCGCCGTCTGGGCGGCCAGGCGCTCGGCCGTCTCCGGCATCACGCCGCCTTCGGCCGCTATTTCGGCGGCCGGCCTTTTAAGCAGCTCTGCCGCGCCCCCGTACAGCTCCATAAGGCGCAGCAGCCAGTCGCTTTTGTGACAGGCGAAGAAGTTCAGGCGCACCCGCGCCAACCGCTCCTCCCCGGCGCAACCCCCCATCGCAGCCCCCCCAGGGCCAGGCTTACTTCTTCTTAACTATGTAGCCCTTGGAAATCGAAGTAACGGCGTCTATTATGACCGCTTTTACGTCGGAACCGTCGGCGCTGACCACCTCGGCCATGCCGGCGTACTGTATCTCATGGCCGATCTTTTTGCCGGCCCTGTCGCGGGCTTCGGCGCCTTTCATATAGACGGCCAGGTAATCGCCGGCGGCGGCCAGGCCGGACTTGTTCATGGAGATCATAACCATTTCCCCGCCCATGGTCAGGCTTTCTTCCATGGCGTCGCCTTTGCCTTTCGCCTTGGCGGTTATTACGCCGTCCTCGCGCCAGCCGGCCGGCACCACGCTGACCCCGCCGGACCATTCCTTCTGGTGCTCGGGCATCTCTTCGGAAAGGTCAGAAAGAGCGAAGCCCTTAAGGGACTCCCCGACCGCCGGCGGCGGGATCTTGCGGCGCGGGCTCCTGGCCTGGGCCTGGGCGGGCGCGGGCTTTTCGGCCTCTACGGCCGCCTCTTCCGGCTGGGACACATCGGCGCTGGACAGCTCGGCCTCTTTTACCGTATCCACGCCGACGACCTGCGCGGCCTTATGTTCGGGCCTGACCTCTTCTGTTATATCCGGTATCACCAGCTCTTCCCTGGGATAGATCCTGTCAGGGTTCTCCACCGTGGAGAGGTTGGCGTTATAGATCTTGCCCCATTTGTAGGGATCTTTGTAGTACCTGTTGGAAAGGTCCCACAGCGTGTCTCCGCCGTCCACCACGTGTTTCTTGCCTACGGAGAACCCGCCCGCGGCGGCCGCCGGGATTTCCCTGACCGGCTCTATGACGGCGGCTTCCTTCACGGGAGCGGGCTGCGCCGCCGGCTTTTGGGCCGGGGCCGCTTTAGCGGCGGGCGCGGGCCCGGGCGGCTCGGGGAGCGGCTTCAGCTGGGTCTGCTCCGCAGCTTCCTTCAGCTCTACGTCCGTAAGGGTCTGCTGGGCGCAGAGCCACGCAGGCGCCAGGAAGATCACGGCTGTTAAGATCGCGTTTTTCATATTCCTCCAGTATTGGATCCGTTCAAGCTACACCCGCCGGCACCGCAGCTTTATCCAGCATACGGTACTGTACCGCTTCTATAACATGCTCCCTCTTTATAGCCGCGCAGCGGTCCAGGTCGGCTATGGTGCGGGAAATCCTGAGTATCTTGTCGAGCGAACGCGCGGAGAAACCCAGCTTGTTCATGGCCGTCTCCAGCACGGAGGAGGCGCCTTCCGGCAGCGCGCAATGGCGCCGCAGCTCGGCCCCGGACATGAAAGCGTTGGCCTTGGCGCGGCTGCCCGCAAAGCGCGCCCGCTGTATCTCCAGCGCCGCCGCCACCCTGGCGGCGATCAGCACCGAAGGCTCACCCCTGGGCGCGGCCTCCCAATCCTGGTAACGCACCGGGGACAGCTGCACCTGCAGGTCTATCCTGTCGAGGATGGGCCCGGAAACCTTGGACCGGTATTTAGCCACCTGTACCGGGGTGCAGGCGCAGTCCCGCACCGGGTGGCCGAGGTAGCCGCAGGGGCAGGGGTTCATGGCCGCCACCAGGAGGAACCTGGCCGGGTAGGCCACGCTCTCCTTTACTCTCGCCACCGTCACGCGGCAGGCCTCCAGGGGCTCGCGCAGGGCCTCTATCGCCGGGCGCGAGAATTCCGGGAACTCGTCGAGAAACAGCACGCCGTTATGCGCCAGCGACACTTCGCCCGGGCGGGGGCTGGAGCCGCCGCCTATCAGCGCGGCGTCGGAAATGGTGTGGTGCGGCTCGCGGAAAGGGCGCTCGGAGATAAGCCGCCCGGCCTGGACCAGGCCGCTGACCGAATAAAGCTTGGTGGTCTCCAGGGACTCGTCCGGGCTCATGGGCGGCAGCAGGGCCCCGAAGCGGCGCGCCAGCATGCTCTTGCCGGCGCCGGGAGGCCCCACCAGGATTATATTGTGAAAGCCGGCGGCGGCTATCTCCATGGCCCTCTTGGCGAAAGCCTGGCCTTTGACCTCCGAGAAATCCGTGCCGGGCGCCGCGGAGGCGACACGGCCGGCTGGCGCGGCGCAGGGAGGAAGCTCTGCCCCGCCGTTAAGCCAGGCCGCCACCTCTTTAAGGTTGGAGGCTGAAAAACATTTTATCCCCGACACCGCGGCTTCCGCGGCGTTGCCCGCCGGGACCACGGCGGTCTTGCCCCGGCCTTTGAGCGCCAGCAGCATGGGCAGCACCCCGGCCACCGGCCGCACCGAACCGTCCAGCGCCAGTTCCCCTATAAAGAAAGTGTCCTCAAGAGCGGCGGGCGGCTTTTTGCCCAGCCGGCCGGCGGCGGCCAGCACGCCCAGCGCGATAGGCAGGTCGAAATGCGTGCCGGCTTTCTTTATCTCGGCGGGGGCGAGGTTGACGGTAATGCGCTTGGAAGGAAAGTCGAAGCCGGAATTGCGCACGGCGGCCACCACCCGGTCCTTGGCCTCCTTCACGGCGGCGTCGGGCAGGCCGACGACGGTATAGGCGGGCAGGCCCGAGGCTATGTAAACCTCGGCGTTCACCTCCCGTCCGTCTATGCCCTTAAGGCACAATGTGCGCAGCTTCGACAGCATAAATCCAGTATAGCAGGCCATCCCGACAGCGTACTGTCGGGTTGCGGGCCGCGAATTTTACCTGGCCAGGCGGCAGACGTCCCGGGCCTTGGCCGCGGCGCCGCCGGCCTTGGTGAGGCGGGCCACGGCGCAGTCGCCGCCCTCGCCGCAATAGCGCTCAACTTCCACCCGGCCTATGTATTCTTCGCGGTGCCCGATCACCAGGTTGGAGCGCGGGTCGCGGATCTCTGCGCCCTGCCGGTAGCAGTCCAGCTTCATCCCCGTCTCCACGCCGGAATCCTGGCCGGCGTTCAGGTAGAGTTCCTCGCCGGCCGCGTCGGCGACCATGCAGGACCAGGCCTTCTTGTTGAGCTGGCTGGCGATGTTGGTGACGAACTGCACCAGCGCGGCGCGCAGGGCTTCGCCCTCGAGGGTCTCGTCGTAGCCGCCCTTGGTGCCCATGCCCAGGAAAGAAGCCTTGGTGGACTTGGCCATGCCTTTGCCGGAATCGGCCAGGATCACCTGGCCGCTCTGTACGTCGATAAGCCTCAGGTCCACGGTCACGTCGGCCACCTGGCGCTTGGACTGCGTCAGCAGGTAGTCGGAACCTTCCTTCTTGACCCCGAACTGCGAGACGGAGCCCACTACGATGGCCTCGAGGCCCAGCACCTGGCCGATCTTCACGGCGGTGGCCGAGTCTATCATGCCCTGGCCCTGAAACTTCTGTTCCTCCATGATCTTGCTCAGCCGGTCCCTTTCCACTACTATAAATTTGCCGGACTTCACCAGCTCGGTCACCAGGATATCCGAGGCGGCCCCGCCGAGGCGGCCCTGCCCGTAGGCGGACTTGTTCTCGAACTCCACCACGCCCACCCGGCGCTTGGGGCCCGTCAGGTCGGACTTGACCCTTTTGGTCACGTCCACGCTTTGCGCCTGCTGGGTCTTTACCGTTTTGGAAGGCGCGCAGGCCGCTCCCAGGAAAAGGACCGCCACCAGAAATTTAGTCTTGTTCATTTTTCCTCCTCGCTACTCAGCTGCCTGCGGGGCAGGCCGTCCAGGGCTTTCCAGGCCGCCGCCTCCGCCTCTTTCTTCAGCGGCGTCTTAAGCAGGTTCTGCACCAGTTTAAGCGCCAGCTGCTCCACGAAGGCCGCCTTGGCCTCGTCCTTGTTCGTGTAGAACTTCAGATCCCTGCCCGCCCCGCTGGCCTCGTAGAGCGCTTCTCCGGTGGAGGCCGAGAGCAGCTTCACGCTCAGCAGCACGTTCTTGCGCACCACGAAGCCCAGGTTCTGGAAGGTGAAGTCTTCCACGTCCCCGTAACACAGCAGGTCCGTACCCAGCGCCTTGCCCAGTTCCTCCGGCTTCACGGAAGGCAGCTGTCCCCCCTCCGAGATACCCAGGCCGGAAAGTTTGTTGTCCACCTCTTCGAAAGGCAGGGGCTGGTAGCCCCGCTTCGCGAACCCCTCCGCCGCCAACTTGCGCATCACGTCCGCGGCGCCGATATCGGTGCTCTGGTTGTCGAACGGCAGCACCGCCACCCGCGCGTCCGGCCAGGTCCTCAGCGCCGGCGCTACGATCAGCACCGACTTAGTGGCGGCGCAGCCGCAGGCCGAAGCCAGCAGCGCGGCGCAGACCAGGGTTCGCGCTTTGCCGGCCATCAGCGCGGCAGGGAGAAAACTATCTCCTGCGGGCCGGCGCCTTCCAGCTCCAGGCCGAAAGCGTCGCCGCGCAGCACGGCGCTGGCCAGCTCCTGCGGGTCCGCGCTCCTGGGGACGGCGACAAAGACGGCCGTCCCGGCCGAATATTTTTCAAGGCTGACGCTTTTCAGGTCCACCTTCTGCAGCTGCGCCTTCAGCTTTTCCAGGGCGTCGAGCCCCTGGATGCCGAGGACCTTTATGCGGATAACGGCGGCGGCCTTAAGCATGCGGGCGGACCGGGCGGCAGCCTCCTGGCCCAGCAGCTCGCCGGCCGAGGCCAGGGCTTTGGAAAAAGAAACGGCCTCGGAGGAATCCACGGCGCTGGCCTGCATGGACAGTTCCAGCAGGACCCGGCCGGTCGGCACCTCGTAAACGGACGCGGAAGCGTCGGCGCGGGACGGGTAGAAGCCCGTGTTCATGCCGGAGCCGGCCGCCGAGGCCGACGCGGAGGCGTGGATAAGCAGGTCCGCCCCGGCGGCCGAAGCGGCGGCGAGCAGGGGTTCCACGGGGCCGGAGGCGAGCGCCACGTCGGAGGCGAAAGAAAAATCCTTTATGACCGCGGCCGAGCGCCGGGAGAAGGCGTCTCGGAAGCCTTTGGCGAAGGGCTGCGACGGGGCGCCTTTCTGGACGAAGGCCGCTACGGACCCGCCGGCCTGGCCGCCGGCCAGGTTAAGGGCGCGCAGGGCCGAGGCCAGGCGGTCGTGGTAGACCCAGACCTTGACGCCGGCGCGGTACAGGGCGCCGTCGGGACCCTCCGACACCACCTTGTGCCGGGCGACGTACGCATGGGGCGATTTAAGGGGCCCGTTCTCGAGCGCCGCGTAATTCTCCGCCCTGGCGGCGTCATCCATGTACAGCTCGGCGGCCCGCCGCACGGCGGAGCGCTGGGCGTCCAGCACGGCCCTGGAGCGGGAGGCGCCCAGGTCGGACGGATTAAAATCGGCGGAGCCTTCGGCCAGGAGCATTTCCGGGTCGGCCTTGAAGGAGCCGGGGGCCGGGGCCGTGGCGCAGGCGGCGGCCGCCGCCAGCAGGGCCGGCGCTAATAGTCTTGTTAAAGTTCTCATGAAAGCCCCCTTCTATTTTTTCGCTATGGGCAGGGCGAAGCAGAACCTGGAGCCCTTGCCAACCTTGGACTCCACCCAGATCTTCCCGCCGTGCTTCTCCACCACGGACTTGGAGATCGCCAGCCCCAGGCCCGTGCCCGGCACCTGGTTGGCGGAATTCCTGCCGCGGTAGAATTTCTCAAAAACCATCTTCTGTTCCTCCGGCGGTATGCCGGGGCCGTTGTCCTCCACGCAGATCACCACGGCCTCGCCCTTGTCGGTGCCGCTGACGGTGATGTTGGCGCCGGAGCCGGCGTACTTTATGGCGTTGATGATGAGGTTGTCTATAACCTGCGTCATCCACCTGGTGTCGGCCTGCACCTGGGGCAGGCCCTGGGCCGTGTTGGAGAGGTTTACCTTGCTCTCCCTGGCTTTGAGCAGCATGGTGGAGACGGAGCTGCGTATCAGCTCGGCGAGGTCCACCCGCTGGAACTCCAGCTCCACCTTGCCGTTGAGGCGCGAGAGGTCCAGCAGGTTGGAGATCAGCTGGCTCAGGCGGTTGACCGACTGGTCGGTCACGGACAGGAAATTATGCTGCTGCTCGTTGAGGGGGCCGACCTCGCCGCTCAGGATCACGGAGACGAAGCCCTTGATGGTGGTGAGCGGGGTCTTGAGCTCGTGGCTGACGGTGGCGAGGAACTCGTCCTTGATCTTGTTGAGCTGGGCCAGTTCCTGCGCGGTCTTGGACAGGTTGCCGTAGAGCGTCACCATCTCTATGATGATGGCCAGCTCGTCGGCGATGATGGAGAGGAACTCCAGCTGGTCGGGGGTGAAGAAATCCTTGCGGCGGCTGCCCACGCGCATGACGCCGATGATGCGGTCGTGCAGCGAGATCGGCACGATCATCAGCGAATGGATCTCCCAGAGCTTGGCGTAGCGGGTCAGCACGTCCGGGTCGTTCTGGGCGTCAGGCGTGATGAACGGCTTGCGGGAAAGGAAGGTGCGCACCGAGGCGGAGGCGTGGTTGCTGAGCGGGATGCTGTAGAGCATGCGCTCCTCTTCGGGGATGCCGAAGGAGCCGGGGCTCACCACCAGCTCCCCCTTGGCTTCGTCGTACAGCAGGCAGGCCACCACGTCGGCCTCCACCATCTTGGCGACGATATTGAGGATGGCGGCGCAGCCGCCCTGGGGGTCCTTCTCCGGGCCGGTCACCTTGGTGACCACCTCATAGAGGGCCTTGCGCTCCTTGGCGCGCTGGATCAGCCGCGAGCCGGCCACGTCCAGCTCTTTGACCACGGCGTTGACCTCTTCCTTGAGGTGGTCGGTCTCTTTCTTCAGCGCGAAGACCTTGTCGGAAACCTTGGAGATGGAGGTCAGCTGGGACGCCACGAAGCGCAGGTACGGCTGGGCGGCTTCGAACACGGCGGGCGAGCCCGCCCCGAAGACGATCAGGCGCTCGGGGGCGCCGGCGGCGGGCCTGAAAGGGCACATCAGCACGGACCGGATCTCGAAAACGGAGAACAGCTCGGCCACGCCCTGGTAGTCGCCGGCCTTCACGTCGTCGAACCGGAGCATCTCCCCCTCGGCGGAGCTGCGGTCGAAAGCGCTCCACTTGTAGGAGGTCAGGAGCTTGGGCTCCACCTTGAAATGCTTCAGGTAATTCACCAGGCGCCACTGGCCCTCGCCCTTCTCGAAGAGCAGCATGGAGCTGTCGGGGAAGGCCTTATGGAACTTGATCAGGTAATAGTTGGTGATGTCGCCGTAATGCTCGGCCTGCTCCGGGGCGTAGGCGCGCTCCATGGTCTCGCGCGTGAAGGAGGTGAAATCCTGAAAAGCCTTGCGCGAGGAGCGCAGCGAGCTCTCGGCCGGCAGCACGTCCCGGAATTTAAGGTACCAGTAGGCCCCGAAAGCGCCCGCGGCGCCCAGGACGCCGGCTCCTATAAGTTCATTGAGCATCTTCTATACCAGGTCCATCAGCGTCTTGGTGTAGGCGGCCTTGGACTTCAGCCTGTCCTGCGGCAGCCACGCGCTCTTTATCAGGAAACTGTCGAGTATCTTGAAGGCTATGTGGCGGAATTCCGGCTCCTGCGCGCCCAGCGCCGAGGTGGGCTGCGGGCCTATCACTATGGCCCCGTTCACGCCTTTCTCGGCGGCGTAGTTGCCGATCCTGAAAGGGATGCCGTAAAGCTCGTCGGAGTTGTACTCCTCGGTGAAGACCTGGCTCCACTCGGTGTTCATGCCGAGCTCCTTGACGCGCTCATGCAGCGAATAAAGGGCGAAGTCCGCCTCGCGCTTCATGCCCTTGGGGTAGAACAGGCCCCATTTGAACCAGGCGTCCTTCGAGGAAGGCTGCCAGGAGGCGGCTTTTGCCAGGTCGTCCTCGCCGGGGGGGCCGCCGGCCGCGCTTTCGCCCAGGCCCGTCAGCATGTCTATGAGCTGCGCGTGCGTGGAGTTGTTCATGGAGTTGACGATGAACTTCTCCAGTTTCTTCATGGCTTCCAGCGTCTTGGTCACGTCGCCGAAAGGCACGAGGTTGGAGGCGAAGAAATTATTCATCTCCTCGTCGGAGAGCTTCACGTCGACGCCCTGCAGCAGCTGGGTGAGGATGGCCTTGTAGGCCTGGGCCGCCGGCGGCTTCAGGTCCACCATCCAGCCCTGGGTGAACTGGAAGCCCACCGCGTCCTCCAAACCGGCCAGCGACTTGGGCGGGAAGACGGAGGTGACCACGACCTGCTTGTTCTGCGTGACGAAGTCGTTGAGCCACTTGGACAGGTATTTCTTGTTGGCCTCCGAGACCATCAGCAGGTGCACGTCGTCTATGATGAGCACCTTCACCTTGCCCAGCAGCTCTTCCAGCTTGGCGATGGCGCCGTCCTTGACGGCCAGCTCTATCCCCTTGGAGAGCTTTATGCCGTCGGTGACGAAGATGTTGCTCTGCCCTATCGAGGCGGAGAGGCCGTAGGAGATGGAGTTCACGAAATGCGTCTTGCCGGTGCCGGGGTTGCCGAACACCAGCAGGGGGTTATAGATAACGCCGGGATTCTCCACTACGGCCATCGCGGCCGCGTGCGCGAACCGGTTGTGCGAGCCGGCGATCAGGGTCTGGAAGCTGTAGGTCGGGATAAGCGGCAGCTCCATGGACCAGCGGGTCTTTATGCGCGAGGAAACGGTAGGCGCGGGCGAGGCCACCGAGGGCACGGGCGCGGCGGCCGCGGGAGCCGCCGCGGGCTCCTCCCGCCTCATGCGGTTGGAAATGGACGGCACGCCCATGCCGGGCCTGCCTGCCGGGGGCTGCGCCGGCGCCGGCTGCTCGGCCGGTTTCGGGGCGGGCTCGGGGGCAGGGGCGGGCTTAGGCTGTTCGGCGGGTTTGGGCGCTGGCGCGGGAGCGGGCTGTGCCGCCGGGGCCGGTTTCGGCTGCTCGGCGGGTTTGGGCGCCGGCTCCGGCGCTAGCTTCAGTTTGGGCTTCGGCACCTCGAAAGGCGCCGGTTCCCCGAAAGCCTCCTCGGGCTCGGGGGCCGCGGTGCTGAGCTCGGCGGTGACGGCCTTCAGTTTTACCATCGTATCCATCTCCAGCTTGGAGAGGTAGATGATAAAGTCGAAATCGCCCGCGGTCTTTTCGGGGCGCGAGCAGACGCTGCCCAGCTTCTTGACGATCAGGAAGATGTCTTTCATCTCCCCCTTGATCTGGAGCTTGTGGCGGCCGGGGTTCTTTTCGTTCGGGGCCGGGGCGACGTCCCACTTTTTTATCATAGTTGTTTAGCGGAGTATCAGGTCAGACACCAGGTCCAGCGCGGCCGTATGGTTGAAGCTGGACGAATCGTAATATCGGAAGAAGCCGTTGGCGCCGGAGAAGGTGTTCTCCAGCTCGTAGACCTTTTCCTGCGGCACGGCGCCGACGCAGATCAGGCCGGTGGCGCCGGTATCGGTCACCATCTGCAGCGCCACGTTGGCGTTCAGGTCCAGGTCGCACTCGCGCACGGAGGAGCGCTTTACGAACATCGGCTTGGAAGCGGACTTAAGGCAGATGGCGTCCAGCTCCGCCATGACGGTGGCGCACAGGGCTTTATCGTCGGGAGAGTAAAGGAAGACCAGCCCCTTGACGCGCTCGGCGGGGATGCCCTCCGGGACGGGCCTTTCGGAAAGGCCGGCCAGGTCTCCCGCCTGGGAGCGGGAGGTTACGCCGGGGATCTGCCCGGCCTGGAAGATCACGGTTTTCTCGTCGTCGCCGGAAGCGCCGGAAGGCGGGGCGATCACCAGGGTTTCGTCGCCGGAAGGCCCGGAGGCCGGCTGGCCCGAGAACATGGCGCTGGCGGGCTCAAGCTCTATGCCCTGCGGCGAGGAAGGCCCGGCGGCGGGCGCCTGGAACTGCTGCGTGCCTTCGCCCTGGCTGCCGACGGTAAGCTCCACGCTCCCGTCCTGGAGAGCGGGCTCAGCCGCGGAATTCAGTGAGATCCCGGCGCCGGTCTCGATGGCCGGCTCGGCCGCGGGCTGCACCTGGAGGGTTTCCCCGGCCTGGTCGGGCTGGACGCCGAGAGAAAGTTCTTCTATCCCGGTTATAACCGGCTCGGCCGCGGGCTGCGCCTGCAGCGTCTCCCCGGCCTGGTCAGGCTGGACGCCGAGCGAAAGCTCTTCTATCCCGGCTATGGCCGGCTCGGCCGCGGGCTGCGCCTGCAGCGTCTCCCCGGCCTGGTCAGGCTGGACGCCGAGCGAAAGCTCTTCTATCCCGGCTATGGCCGGTTCCGGCTGAGGGGTTTCGGCCTGTACGGCTTCCGGAGCCGGCTCCAGCCGCAGCGTCTCCCCGGCGTCCTGGGCCGGGGCGTCTTCCTCGGAAGACGGTTCTATGGTAAAAGCCTCAAAGCCGGTGGGTTTGGAGGCCGCCGGCTCTATGATAAACGCCTCGGGACCGGCCGCCGGCGCCTGCTGCGCCTCGTCCTGGAGAGGAATCTCTTTTTTTTCTTCTTCCTGGTTATTGTTCTCCACGATATCCCCCTGCGGCGCCGCCGCTTTAAGCTGTTCTTCAAATTCCGCAAGTTCGTCGCCGGTAGGCACCGGCTCGCCCGGGTCCGCCGCCGGAGACAGCGAGGCCTGCGCCAGGGGCGCCTCCTCCTGCTCCGTCGCCTGGACCTCCGCCGGCTGCTCCTGCGCCGGCGCTTCGGCCTGCGGCGCGCTCTCGGCGGCAGGCTGCCCGGAACCGGCGTCGGAAAGCTGCATGAGGGCGTCTATATCCGGTATGCCGAAATCCCTGGTGGTGTCATACTGCCTCGAAGAAGGCTCCGCCTCCGGCAGGCCGAGCGGGGCCAATTTGATGGGATCGGCCGATTCGGCGGGAAGGCCGGAAAAAAAAGATTCAGGACCTGGCCTCTGCGGCTCGGCCTCCGGGGTGAATTCCGGCTTCATTTCTTCAGCGGGGTTAAGCCCGGCTTCGGCAGGAGCCGGGGAGACGGTTTCGGCAGGAAGTTCCGCCGCCTGCGGGACGGCCGGGACCTCGGCCTGGGGAGCCTGGGTGTTTTGATCGGCCCCGGCCCCGAACATAAAGTCGCCGAGGCTCTGCAGCTCGAGTTTCCCCTCCGCGGGGGGAGCAGCCTGCTCTTCGGCTTTAACTTCCGGAACGTCTGCGCCTTCGGGCAGGCCGGAGAAGGATTGCAGCACTACTGTCTTTTCAGCGTCAAAAGCGGGAGTGGCGGGTTCGGGAGCGGGAGCGCCTTCCGGAAGGCCGGTAAAGGGAGGCAGGACTACGGTCTTCTCCGCGTCCGCTGCGGGCGGCTGAATTTTAACCTCGTCCCTGGCCGGCTCGGGCGCGCGCTCCGCCGGCTGCGGCTCGGGCATCCGTATGCCGTCGAGGATGGACGGCATCTTGTTGAGCAGGCCGTTGAGATCCGAGAGTATGTCGTCTATTGATTCTTTTTTCTTTTTTCCGTCTCTGCTGTCCATATAATGCCGCCCCCGTGCCTATAATTATATAAACGCGTGTTACTTTTTAATTATAGCAAGTTGTTTGCGCAACATTAACGTCCTTTTTGCGCCCTCCGCCAGTTCCCCTCCCCCCTTCCCGGCAAGGGCGGCCAGGTAGGCGGGCGTCTCGGCAGCCGAAGAATAGGCCAGGCAGTCGAAAGCCCTGGAGCGGAACTCCGGGTCGGCCCCGGCTATCAGCCCCGCCAGGTGGCTGTGGCCCTCCGGCCGGTGCAGGCGGGCCAGCGCGCAGGCGGCGTAAAATTTATCCTCGCGGGCGGGATCGTACAGCAGGGTCTTCTCCATCGCCCCGCTGAAGTCTTCCAGGCCGCCCATGGCGGCCAGGAAATACCCGGCGTTGACCAGCGCCGCGTCGCCGGCGGAGATGAGGCCCGCGGAAACCTCGCGGATCTCCCCGGCGTACGGGGCCGGGTCGAGGCCGTAGCCCGCGGCGTAGCCGGCGGCCAGCGCCACCCGCTCCTCGCGGCTGAGCAGCAGCGGGGGAACGCGCAGCTTGTCGGCCGCGGGCAGGAAGCGCAGCCCCCGCATTTTTTTCAGGGAATAGACCACCCCGTCGTAATTATTAAAGGAGTCCCCGCCGGGAGCGGCGTCCACGGTTTCGGCGGCCTGGCCGGCGGTACGCGGGAAATTCTGGTAAAGGAAGAAGAAAAGCCCGCAGAGCAGCACCAGCAGGCCGGCGGCGGTCATAAGCCAGGCTTCTGTTTTCTCCGGCGGAGGGGCCGCCAGGACGGGGACCCCGGCGAGATCGCGTCCGCAGATGGCGCAGCTAAGGACGGCGGCGCCGTTGCCGTAGCCGCAGGAGGGGCAGACCCTCATGCCGACCCCGAACACTCTCCGTCCCGCGCGGCCGTGACCACGCAGTCCACAAGCGCGCCAGGGGGATGCTGGCCGGGGAGGGTTACGTTGACGAAATTAGGGGCCAGGGCCAGTGCGCGGCCCTCCTTGTTCTTGAGCACCAGCACGGTGACCTTCTGGCCCAGCATGGAGGCGGCGAAAGCGGCCCGCAGTTCCTTATCCAGGGAGCGCAGGGCGGCGGAGCGGGCGGCGACGGTCCGGGGCGGCAGCGCTGTCAGCGCCGCGGCGCGGGTGCCCGGCCGGGCGGAGAAGCTGAACACGTGCAGCCCGGCGAGGCCGAGCTCCCGGACATAGGCCAGCGCCGCCGCGAAATCCTCTTCGGTCTCCGCCGGGTAGCCGGCGATGATATCCGCGTAGATCCCTACGCCGGGGAAGACGGAGCGCAGCTCCTCCACCTTGGCCTTGTACTGCGCGGTATCGTAAAGGCGGCCCATGGCCTTCAGCACCGGGTCGGCGCCGGCCTGCAGCGGCAAGTGGAAATAACGGCAGAACCTGTCGCCGCCGGCTTCGAGGACCTTTAAAAGTTCAGGGGTAAGCTCCTGCGATTCCACGGAAGAGAACCGCAGGCGGAACCTGCCCTCCAGCGCGAACAGGCGCTCCATCAGCGCGGCGAGGTCGGCCCCGGTCTCCGGGCACCTGTAGATGCCGAGGCGGGTGCCGCAGAGCACTATCTCCGCGAAGCCGGCCTCCGCCAGCTTTTTTACTTCCGCGACGGCGGCGGCGAGCGGTTTGGATTTCAGCTCGCTGCGGGCCAGGTTGACCAGGCAGTAGGCGCATTTAAGGTTACAGCCGTCCTGCACTTTTATGAAGGCCCGCGCCTTGCCGTGAAATTTAGCGACGGAGAAGAAGTCGTCCGACGGCGGCGCGCCGCAGAGCAGGGCGGGGATAGACTCCTTGTCCTTGTTGGAGAACAGGGTGGCGCCGGGGGCGGCCGCCAGTATTTTTTCAGGTTCCAGGGTGGCGAGGCAGCCGGTCACCGCTATGGCGGCCCCGGGGTTGGCGGCGGCCGTCCGGCGCAGGAAGGCGACGCAGTCGCGGTCGGCCTTGGCGGTGACGGAACAGGTGTTGACCACCACCAGGTCCGCGGTTTCGGGATCGGCGGCTACGCAATGGCCGAGGGCCAGGAATTTCTCGCGCAGGCTCTCGGTCTCCACCTGGTTGACCCGGCACCCGACGGTTTTAAAATATACTTTCACCCCCATATTTTACATTTTATCCCCGCGGCCCGGGAATCCGCCTTTTCCCGCCAGGACAAAGCAACCCGCCCCGGCACAACAGTGTCGGGGCGGGTTTACGGCCGGTTCCCGGGGCAGGGCCGCGGGCGGTTATTTCTTCGGGGACTGCTGTATCAGGACGCCGGTCTTTTTTATCTCTTTGCGGAAGCTG